>Ga0209847_1000061_pt1 | contig 51511 bp, 48 predicted proteins | sample OrgsoiDNA_201060_FD_185808 | JGI IMG/M metagenome (GOLD analysis project Ga0209847, IMG submission 185808) | Permafrost soil microbial communities from the Arctic, to analyse light accelerated degradation of dissolved organic matter (DOM) -... | ecosystem: Environmental > Terrestrial > Soil >... | reverse complement strand
GGCTTTGCATCACGGACTCAAGTGGACGTTGGATCACCTGATACACCGCATCGTACAAATACATGCCGGTGACACGATGGAAAACAAAGCCGAAGGTAGCGATGATCACCACGGTAATGATGGCGGGGATCAGGGCGGAGAAAGAGGCCGAAACGTTTGGCGGTACACTTTCCGGCATTTTAATGCGCAGGCGGTTAACCTTTTCCAGCGCGGAATAAATCTCCACCGACAAAATGGCAATAAACATACCGAGGAACAGACTTTTGGTATCAGAGAACTGTTTCGCCAGAACGTCTTTGACTTCCTGCATCTGGCCGTTGACCATCATATCGACGGTGGTCGGCGTGACGGCAATAAAACAGATCACGGCCAGCAGGCCCGGAAATAACGAACGCGACCCGTTAATTTTGCCGAGTTCAATACCAATTAAAAATACCGCACCGATGGTCAGAAAACTCAGCGTGGCATAATTAATGCTGCTCATAATCGGCTTAAGCGTCGCAAGCCAGGAGAACATCTCGAAATGCGCCAGGCCATTTTTCGGGTCCATTACCATATTGGAGATCAATACCGAAAATGCCCCGACAATAATCACGGGCATTAACGTAATAAATGCCGCCTTAATGGCCATAATATAACGCAGGCTATTAAACGAATTGGCAAACCCCCCGAGAGAGTCAATTAAGCGATCCTGTAAAGCCATAACACCACCTCTACTCTTCTTATGCGTCGTTAAACTGTTGGGTGTTTATTTCGCGCAGAAGGCAGTGTGAATACCCGGTGCAGAGGTGCCAGAAAAATTTCTGTCGCGAAATAGATCAGATTCCGGTTCTGAGGTCTTCCTGTTTATCCAGTGCGTACAGCGCCATCGCAATTTGGTATGCCAAAAAATAGCTTATTGACGGTTAATTTCTGTGATCTTGTTCTCACATGTGAATATTGGAATTCCAATATGATGAATTATCCTCATTCTGGTATACCAATTGGAGTTAACGATGGAATTCGACCTCGAGCAGACCGTCATGGAGTTATTGATCAACGCAGGGGAAGCACGATCCCACGCCATGATGGCGATTCAGAGCGCCCGTAAACAACAGTGGGAGGAAGCCGATGCCATGCTTCAAGCCTCGGACGAGGCGGCCCGCAAGGCGCACAAGGTGCAGACGCAGTTGATCGGCATGGATGAGGGCACCGGTAAGATCCCGGTTAACCTGATCATGGTGCACTCACAGGATCATCTGATGACCGCCATGCTGTGCCGGGATCTGGCCGGAGAGATTGTCCTGCTACGCCGCGAGATGTTTGCGCAAAAAGAGCCGGCGAACTGACGGTTCCCCCCCCCCTTTCCCTGCCGCCGAGCTGTGATAAAGTTAAGTTTAATTAGCCGGATGCGGGGAGGAGACCAATGATAACCATGTTAGATGTTTCGCTGCGCGCGGGGGTCTCAAAAGCGACGGTATCGAGGGTGCTTAACGGCACCGGGCAGGTCAAGCAGAGCACGCGTGATGCGGTTTTTCGCGCCATGGACGAACTTGGCTACCGGCCCAATTTTCTGGCGCAATCGCTGGCCACCAACAGTTCGCACAGCCTCGGGCTGGTTATCTCCAATTTCGATGGCCCCTATTTTGGCCGCTTGCTGCGTCAGGCGGCGAAACTGGCAGAGAGTAGCGGTAAACACCTGATTGTCACCGACGGCCACGATACACCGGAAGATGAATTGCAGGCCGTGCATCTGCTGGCCGATCGGCGCTGCGATGCCATTATTCTCTATACCCGTTTTATGTCCGACAGCCAGCTGATGGAATTGCTGGGCACACTTTCTACTCCATTGATGGTTGTTAACCGTGCGTTGCCAGACGCGCCTGAGCGCTGCGTTTACTTTGAGCAGCAGCAGTCGGCCTTTGAAGCGACCGAGTTTCTGATCAAACAGGGCCATCACCATATCGCCTGTATTACCGGTCCGATGCGCACGCCGACCGCTCAGGCCAGGCTGGCGGGTTATAAAGCCGCGCTGGCACATCATCACTTGCCATTTGAACCCTTACGCGTGGCTCACGGCGACAGCAGCGTGCCGAGCGGATACCGTGGTTGTAAAACCCTGTTGGAAAGTGGCGTGAGCTTCAGTGCGCTCTTTTGTTGTAATGACGATATGGCGATAGGGGCGATGAAGGCGCTGCACCAGGCGGGAATTCGCCTGCCGCAGGACCTTTCACTGTTTGGATTTGACGATGAGCCGAGCGCGGCGTATTTGCATCCGGCACTCTCGACTGTCTATCTGCCGATTGATGCCATGATAGCCGCTGCCATTGCGCAGGCGCTGCGGCTGATTGAAGGCAAACCGCTATCGCCGATTGTGCCATTTACCGGCGAATTGAAATTACGGGAATCGGTATTACCGGGGCCCTTCGCCAAATACCGACAAGAGAGCGGCCCCCAACCTGAATCAGATCAGTTCCAGCGCCAGTAACTCTTCGATAGTCTGACGGCGGCGGATCAGGCGCGGCACGCCGTTTTCAAACAGCACTTCCGGCAGCAGCGGACGACTGTTGTAGTTCGATGACATCGATGCGCCATATGCGCCGGTATCATGGAACACCAGATAATCACCGATCTGCACCGGCGGCAGCGGGAACGTCTCAATGCCCCCTCCCGCTTCCTGCGTAAATACGTCACCGGACTCACATAACGGACCAGCAATCACTGAGTCGGTCAGCGGTTGTCCACTGAGATCCCGGCCATCGGCTGGCAGCAGCGAGATGTGATGATAGCTGCCGTACATGGCCGGGCGCATCAGGTCGTTGAAACCTGCGTCGCACAATACAAAGTGGCGGCTGCCCATATTTTTTGCAGCCCGTATCTGCGCGACCAGCACACCGGACTCGGCGACCAGGAAACGGCCCGGTTCAATTTCCAGATGCACCGCGTGCCCTAGATGTGCAGCGATCTGCTCACGTGCACGGTTCCATAATCCGTAATAGTGCTCGGTATTGATAGCCTCTTCGCGGACATGGTAGGGAATCGACAAACCACCGCCGGCAGAAATCGCGTCAATATCATGGCCGGTTTCAATCACCTGATGCACCATGGCATCGCATACCTGTTCAAGGTGCGCATAATCCACCCCGGAACCGATATGCATATGAATGCCCACCAGTTTCAGGTCATAACGCGCAATCTCAGCCAGGGCTGCAGGTAAATCGGCATACCAGATGCCGTGTTTGCTGTTTTCGCCGCCAGTGTTGGTTTTCTGACTGTGGCCGTGACCAAAGCCTGGATTGACTCGCAGCCATACCGGATGCCCGGCCTTCTGGCGACCAATCTGCCCCAGCATATCAATTGACCCGGCGTTAACCGGAATATCCAGTTGCGTCACGCGGTCCAGCGTTGGCTGGTCAAGCACGTCAGCGGTGAAGACGATCTCACTGGCTTCGCGGCCCGGTACAAAACCAGCCAGCAGCGCACGTTCAATCTCGCCAAGCGAAACGGAATCGACCTTCACGCCCTGTTCACGCATCAGGCGCAAAATATGAATATTCGAGCAGGCTTTCTGCGCAAAACGAATCACATCGAACTGGCGCAACTGGGCAATATGCTCGCAGATGATCTGCGCGTCATAGGCCCAGACCGGGCAGCCATATTGCTGCGTCAGTGCCAGAAGATTGGCGGCGTTCAGCGCGGTAGAAGTATCGTTTAAGGCGCGTGGCATAAAGAGTCCTGAGATCGGCTAAGAGGAAGTTAACCTGAGTATCGCCGATCCCTTCCCTGCGGGAAAATATCTGTTTCGCACCAGTCTATTCATTTATGATATGGAAATCGCCATCCGTCACCACGCTGCGGAGCCTTCCATGCCAGCCATTTCCCTACGCCATATCGAAATTTTTCATGCCGTGATGACCACCGGTAACCTGACTGAGGCGGCCGCGCTGCTCAATACCTCACAGCCGACGATCAGCCGTGAACTGGCGCGCTGCGAAAAATTGCTGAATTTACAGCTATTTGAACGCCTGCGCGGCCGCCTGTTCCCAACGGTTCAGGGCCTGAGGCTGTTCGAAGAAGTGCAGCGCTCCTACTACGGGCTGGACCGCATCGTCAGCGCCGCAGAAGGCATCCGTCAGTTTGAGCAGGCACAGCTCTCCATCGTCTGCCTGCCGGTGTTCAGCCAGTCTTTGCTGCCTGCGGTGTGTAAACCCTTTCTCGATCGCTACCCGGACGTCAGTTTCAATATCGTGCCGCAGGAGTCACCGCTGCTGGAAGAGTGGCTGTCGGCGCAACGCCACGATCTCGGGCTGACTGAAAATACCCACACGCCCGCCGGTACAGAACGCCAGGCGCTGCTGGCCCTCAACGAAGTGTGTGTGCTGCCCGCGGGACATGAACTGACGGCGAAAAAATGCCTCACGCCGCAGGACTTTGCTGGCCACAATTTCATCAGTCTGTCAGCCACCGACAGTTATCGCCAGCTGCTGGATACCTTGTTCAACGAGCATCAGGTGAACCGCCGTCTGGTGATGGAGACCCACAGCGCCGCATCCGTGTGCAGTATGGTGTGTGAAGGCGTCGGCGTGTCGGTCGTCAATCCTCTGACTGCGCTGGACTACGCGGAACGCGGTGCTAACCGCATGGTCATTCGTGAATTCAGTGTGCCAGTGCCCTTCACCGTCAGCCTGATCCGCCCGCTGCATCGCCCTGCTTCGGCGCTGGTTACTACCTTCATCGAACATTGCCACCAGCAGGCAGAACGGTTTGCCGAACGCCTCAAGGCTGCCCTCAATCAGTGATCTTGTAAATGATAATCATTATCCATAACATGCGGACATCATCCCGCTATGGAAAATGAGCATCACCATGAACGCGTTTTTACTGCTGGCTATTCTGGCACTGACCGCCTGCTCCAACACACCTCAAAAGATGCCCGCCCCGGTGACGCCACCGGGAGGCACCATTACCGATTTACGTACGGGAAAAATGCTATCGCCGTCTCAGCTGATCAGTTATCTGGCCGATGAGCCACGGGTGATTATCGGGGAAAAGCACGACAACCCGTACCATCATCAAATTGAAAACTGGCTGGTGCAAAGTCTGCCACTGCTGCGCCCACAGGGCAGCGTGCTGATGGAAATGCTCACACCAGCCCAGCAGCCGCAGGTGGATAAAGTCAAAGCCTGGCTGCAAACCAACTCTGATGCCCAATCAACGCAGGTAGCAGAAAAACTCAACTGGCAGAAGGGCTGGGACTGGTCGATGTACAGCGACGTGGTGATGGCGGCGATAAAAGCGCCTTACCCGCTGCTTTCCGCCAATCTGGACCGCAGCGAAATCATGGCGTTCTACCAGAAGCCGGTCTTCCCGGCCGGTAAAAACAGTTCAGATGCCAAGGTGAAGGACGCGATTGCTGCGACCATCCGTACTTCGCACCAGCAAAATATCGAACCGGCACAGCTCAATGCGATGCTGGTAATCCAGCAGCAACGCGACCGAAGAATGGCACAGCGCCTGCTGGCCGCGCCGCAGCCTGCCCTGTTGATTGCCGGGGGATATCATGCGGCGAAAAGTCTCGGGGTGCCGCTGCACGTAAAAGATCTCGATCATGCCGCGAAAATAACCGTGTTGAAACTGGCAGAACCGGGCGTCATCGTGGATAGCACTCAGGCCGACTATGTGTGGTCCACTCCGGCTACAGATCACTAATCCCCAAATTATGGGCAAAAAAATACCGCCATCGCGAAGCTCCCAACGCGATGGCGGCTATTCTGATAAAGGGCTAAATCAGGCGACCGCCTTTTGAGCTTTTTTCGCCGCACGGCGGAACGTCACAATGCACAGCACAAAACCGAACAGCCCCAGGCCAGATGCTGCCAGAGGAACCGCAGTCAGTCCCATCCCGCGGGCAATCACTGCCCCCCCTACCCAGGCACCCAACGCATTACCGACGTTAAACGCCGCAATGTTTAGGGTCGAGACCAGATTCGGCGCATTTTTACCGTAGGTCACGACGTTGATTTGTAAGGCCGGAACGGCGGCAAAGCTGACCATCGCCCAGAAAAACAGCGTAACCTCAGCGGCCAGCAGATTCACGCTGGTCCAGCTAAAGAGTGCCGAGAACACGGCAATCAGCAAGAAAATCAGCGTCAAGGTCGCGCCCAGACGCCAGTCAGCCAGACGCCCGCCGACCACGTTACCAATAGTCAGACCCAGACCAATCAGCAGCAGAGTCCAGCTGACGCCATGCTCAGAGACGCCAGTAATTTCTGTCAGCATCGGCGCGATGTAGGTGAACAGCGCAAACATCGCGGCGGAGAAAAACACCGTGATCGACAGCGACAGCCACAGGCCAAGACCGCGTAATGCGCCCATCTCTTTGCGTAAATCTGTTGGTTCTTCGTCTTTCTTGTCCGGCAACTTCTTATAGAGTGCGAACAGTGATGCCACACCGATGATCGCCACCGCCCAGAAGGTTGAACGCCAGCCGAGCGCCTGACCGAGCGCAGTACCGAGCGGCACCCCCAGCACATTGGCCAGTGTCAGCCCAGTGAACATCAACGCGACGGCAGAGGCACGGCGGTTAGGTGCCACCAGATTGGCGGCCACCACGGCGCCAATACCAAAGAAGGCACCGTGGCACAACGCGGTGATCACCCTCGCCAGCATCAGGAAACCGTAACTATACGACAAGGCGCACATCAGGTTGCCGAAGATGAAGATCACCATCAGCAGTAACAGGGTTTTCTTACGCGGTAATTTGGCCGTCAGTACCGCCATGATCGGCGCCCCGATGGCAACGCCCAGCGCATATCCGCTGATAAGCCATCCCGCCAGCGGAATGCTGACCTGTAGATCATTCGCCACATTAGGCAACAGCCCCATGATGACAAATTCAGTAGTGCCGATTGCAAATGCACTCAGCGCCAGTGCCAGCAGTGAAACAGGCATAAAATTCCCCGTTGGTTTATTTATAATTGTTAGCGCAATGTTGCACAGACATACAGCCGACAGAAATACCACGCAGATCACACTTTTGACCAGTTTTGACGGGCCTGTAGGGCACAAAATGCCATGAAAAATCGCCTAAACAAATGATGTTTAAGGATTTAGTGAAATGTGTAGAAAGATTTCAAAAAAGCAGCTAATAACATCTCAGGTTTGTATTTCAGTGCCCAGTGACAACCAGCGCGGATGCCCGGCAAACCATACTACCAGGAAGTCCAGCAGCGCCCGCAGTGCGGCAGGCATTTGCCGGCGTGAGGCGTAAATAGCGTAGATGCCCATATTTTGCGGCTGCCACTGCGGCAACAGCGGTAGCAGTTGCCCGCTAGCCACCAGTGGCGCGGCCGAGTAATAGGGCTGCATGACGATCCCCGCGCCTTCCACCGCGCCCGTCAGCAGCACCAGAGACTCGTTAGCACTGAGATTACCACTCACCGGTACCGCCGTTTTCTCACCTTCGCGCTCAAACTGCCACAGGCTTTTGCCGAAATAGCTGTAGGTCAGGCAGTTGTGCAGCGCCAGATCCTGGGGTTTTTGCGGCGTCCCATGAACCGCCAGATAGGCTGGAGAGGCGCAGACGATTGAGGGACACTGCGCCAGCGGGCGGGCAATCAGGTTAGGGTCAAGATCATTAGTAATACGCAGCGCCAGATCGATACGATCCTCCACCAGATTGATCGCCCGGCTTTCGAGTTGCAGATCAATGCTGACCTGCGAATGGCGGCGTAAAAACTCCGCCACGGCAATGACTACAGCCCCCTGCCCGAAAGATTGCGAACAGCTCAGGCGCAATAAACCGCGTAGCGCGTCGTCCTGACTCGTGCCGACGCTGACCATCTCCGCCGCCACCGCCAACATCTTACGGCAGCGCGCCAGGGTGTTTTCACCAGCATCCGTTAAACTGAGTTTACGGGTCGAGCGGTGCAGCAGACGCGCACCGGACCACTTTTCCATTTCGGAGAGATACCGCGTCACCATTGCGCGTGACATATTCAGTGACTCAGCGGCGCTGACCATACTTCCACGTTCAACAATAGCGACAAAAACTTCAGCAGCGGTAATTCTGTCCATGGATTCGTCCGATTTATGCAACAAACAGTTGCGTATTATCCGGTTTTTCTCTCGCTTTATGCAACGTACAGTATGTGCTTACAGACAGTTATTATTTTTGCCCTTATCCTCTGAGGAAGTCCCATGCGTCTTAAAGCTAAATGTTTGAACAAACTCGCCCTTACCGCCGCGTTGCTGCTCGGCACCAGCCTGTCCACCTACGCCGCCGATTTAAAAATGGAAGTCTACAATCCCGGTGAAAAGAGTATCTTCCCGGTGTCGTCAGAAATCATCACGGGTGAAAAAGATGCGGTGCTGATCGATGCCCAGTTCCAGCGCAACGACGCAGAAAAGTTGGTGGAAAAGATCAAAGCCAGCGGTAAAAACCTGACCACGATTTATATCAGCCAGTCAGATCCGGATTTTTACTTCGGGCTGGACGTGATCCATACCGCCTTCCCGGACGCTAAGATCCTCGCGACTCAGGCGACGATTGATGAGATCAATGCCACCAAACAGGGTAAAGTCGCTTTCTGGGGCCCGCAGCTGAAAGAGAATGCACCGAAGTCTGTGATCGTGCCGCAGGCGCTTAAAGGCAACAGCTTTGAACTGGAAGGCAAAAAGTTTGAAGTGAAAGGCCAGGTAGCCGATCGTACTTTCGTGTGGATCCCTTCATTAAAAGCGGTCGTTGGTGGTGTGCTGGTGGATGGCAATAACATGCATCTTTGGGTTGCCGACAACCAGACGGTTAAATCCCGCAAGCAGTGGGTTGACGCGCTGGACCAGATCGCGGCGTTGAAACCGTTGACCGTCGTGCCGGGCCACTTCTTGCCGGGCGCACCGCATACGCTGGAATCGGTGAAATTCACCAAAGATTATCTGCTGACGCTGGAAAAAGAGCTGCCGAAAGCTAAGGATTCCAAGGCGTTAGTCGCCGCCATGAAAGGTCGCTATCCGCAGCTGAAAGATGATTCTTCGCTGCTGATGAGCGCCAAAGTATTGAAGGGTGAAATGAAGTGGCCGCAGTAGTCTTCTGGCTCATATAGCCATTAGCCCAGACTGAAAAGTAAAAAAAGTGACATGCCTTATAACCGGTTAAGCATGTCGCTTCAATATAATAGCGTGCTGGGATAATATTATTCAAAATCTATCGGGCCATCAGGTGGACGGTGTCACCAATATCGTATAAGTCCCGCTGTACACTCCTAATGGATAGGTCTCAGTACGCCCTGTCGATTTAAACTGTACCTGTACACCCTTATTAGGATCGGGTACATCCGCTAGAGTGGGATAGACCGGAATACTTGAAAGATTATATTCCACGAACGTCGCCGAACCACCATTTGGATTAATCCACATCGCGTTAACGCCCATGACATCACCCCCCCCCGAAATCAATTGTTTCTTGGCTGGCTGAGTCATGCTTAATGAAACAGAACTGGCATTACCGATAAATAGCAAAGGACCGGTCGTGGCCGTCAGATATCCCGCATTTTCGGCAAGCGAGAGATTAATACTCCCGTTGGTAACATCTTTTCCACCATAATAAACATGAACAGCGGTGGCAACTTCCGCCTGAACAACAATATCAGTATGGATTGATACTGCAGCGATCGCCGATACACTTAACGATAAAAGTGACAGAGCCAGAGCCGCCCGCTTAAAACTTTTTTTCACGCTTAATCTCCTTATTAGCTGTCTGGTGTGATCACTGCTGTTAATGTATCAGTTAGCTTTGTTCCTGCTGCTAACCCATAAGTTTGCTGTGCGGCCAGAGTAAAATTGATATTTAAAATATCGACCGTGCCGCTCCCCGCCGGGACCGTCCCGTTATAACTATCTGACGGTGACATATTCCTGTCACCGATGCTGACACGATAAGGGACATATACATCCCCCTGAGCCGAAACCAGGCGAAAACTATTATCTCGCTGCTGTATCGATTCAAATTTAAGTACATAGGGAATAGCGGTTTCGCAACCGCACACTTGCTGAGCTTTACTAATCGTCAGCGTAGCTGTCCCTTGTGCGTCTTTCATTGAAGTCACTTCACCAAATAACAGCGCTGATTTATTAAAAGACGCTTTTAAGGTAGCGGCTTCGTCACCCAGTGAAGTCAAATCAAGATAGATTGCACTTGAGGCGACCGTTTTCCCGGAACTGATAAAGTTAATGTTGCCCAGTAAAATACGCTGATTGGCTATATCAGCGGGCAATCCTTTCAGGCTCCCTGCGGCTACCGAACTGGTTTGCGCCTTTACTCCCACTAACTGAAGCGCATCAGGGGCATCAAATTGTACTGACTCACCGCAAGCAATTTGTTGACCGGTTTGAACTACACTGCGCAAGACCGGTGTCAGCGATAACTTCACCACAGAGAGTGGCCCATTGCCAACCAGCAGGCCGCCTTCACAGCGCCCCTGGCCGACTGGTATCACTTGCAAACTCAATGTCTCGCCTGCCTGCTGATGTTGCGTCAAGGTATCTGGGCCCATTTCAGCCGATCCGCCTTGTTGCGAAATTCGCAAAGTTCCATTCACCGTTGGGCGAAATATCCAATCACCGGCCACCGCTGAACAGGCATTCAGTAACAAAAATATTAGCAAAGCTAGGCGCATTATAATTTATCCCTTAAGGCTGCATGCTTCGTAATTATAAAGCTTCTTATCCATTTCGAACGACAGTGTACGGTTGACCGTCAGGCTACGTGTGAAATCCGGATAAACGTTGAAGTTGACCGCTCCTTTTCTGCCATCAACCACCAGATTACGCATTTCGCTGCGCACATTCCCCGTTGCAGTGAACGTCCAGTTATTTTTATCGCAGGAAATTGAAATCCCCTGAGTACGCGTTCCCTCGGGCAAATAACGTAGCAGCACGTCATAACCAATAGCAAAACGTACCTTGCCTTTATCTAACTCTTGTTCCGGGTAACTTGGTCGAATGCGTAAACGATACACTTTTTCATGGGTAACGGCTTTAAGTGGCATTAACCTGACTTTACGTTCTTCACCATAAGGAATAACAAGCCTGGTAGGCGAGAACATTAAAGTAGGGTCTTGCTTACCCAGCTCTTTCTCAAAAATCTCTTTTTCCGCCCCTGGGTTTTTCACTTCAAACAGTTCGAGCGTAACAAACTCATACTGTTGCTGTGCTGATTTATCATCAGTGACCGTTTTCTTAGCCTCAAAAATAGACTTTACCGTCACGAAATTATCACGTGGCGTTTCACTTTTAATTTCTTTAATAATTGGGTATACCTCAATAGCATGTACGCTCCCAATCATAAATAATGACGACATGCTCAGAGACAGCATAGCGGCTTTAAACTTATTGAATCTCACACTCAACCTCACGAATTTGCATTACGCCCTGAGTCATCTTGACGTTCTTATCAAGTATTGGGCAACTATAGGTATGTCCGTCTTTTTTAACGGTTAAATTTTCCAGCTTGCTGTTAATTTCAAGCGTAAAGTCGCCAATGAATAAACCTTCGTCATCTGTTAGAGCATTTCCTCCGACAACACGGGCATTCTTCAATGGTGCACTTTGGTAATAAATACGTCCTGCAACAGTCTGATTTTTAGTGGCTGCGACTTTCACATTATAAACTTGACCCGGCATAATAAATGTCGAGGTAGATTTCGTGGTCAAATTATAAAATGCTGTTTCATCACCGGTATAAACCTGCTCTACGGTCGGCGCAATTTTCTGATATGGCAGAACATTCAGCGTAGTTTTCGTTCCACCCTTCACGACTACCGACTGAGAATCATAGTTGCGTACATCAAAATACTGATCTTTTGGCAAATCAGTCGCATCCACGATAAGTGCGGTATTATTATCCGTTTTCCCATAAGCAAATTCTCCTTCGCCAATGGCAAAACCACTGCGTTGCGACAGGTAATACTGGTTATAGGTGCCATTCCCCAGCGATCGGTTCGTACCTGCAGAGGTATAACCCAGCGCATTATCAATCGAAACACCCGCGCCGCCAGAAGCATCATTATTGGCTCCACCACTTGCGCTAGCGGTGACTGAGTATTGGCCTGTTCGGTCAAATTCAGGGTTACTCAAGTCCAGAGAATAATCGGCACTGTACTGCCCATTCTCACTATTATTATCGCTGACTTTATCGCGCAGATAGAGAGACTGATAATGGTTATAGCTCTGTTCACGCATACCCAGGGTGAACTGTGCAAATACACGGTTATCCTGAGTGGTATCAATACTGATGCTCTGATCATGATTCGTCGTGTATTCATTGATTCCCTGGTGGTAGCCAATATCCACACGCAAATTAAGACGATCAGTCAGTGTAAAATCACGGTTTAATGTTGCATCCCAGGTTTTATATTTAGACTTATCTTGTCTTTGATACTGCTGATATAACGTATTCAGACTGTAGGTCACTGAAAAACCGACATTCCAGGGTAAAAATGTGCTGACGCCAAATTGCATATAATCGAAATCATAGGCTGGCACTACACCATAACGCCTAAAGTTGGCTTCATCACCGTTGTAACGGTTACTGCGATAGCTCGCATTCAAACCAAGGTTAGACAAGTTTTTACTCATCCCTACCTGGTAGCCCGTACTGGTGTCGTTACCAATAATCGCATCGGTATACAAACGCTCTGCAAACCAAAGATCCAGAGGAATATCAAGGCTACTGTTAAAGTAGAGGTGATTATCATCCCACATGGTTCCACCACCCAATGACGTTGCCGACTGGGTGGTATAACCCAAGGTTATTCCAGCGAGATTGTGCCCATCAACTTGATGCTGAGGGTCTTCAGTCACACATCCCACGCAGGAAACATTACGCTGGGTTGATAACTGCCCCTGGCGTTCATCGTAGCGTCCCATTTGCAGGGTATATTCGAGATCGCCTGAGCGGAACATGCCACTACGTTTGAAAAATGGCTGAGTTTTTACTTCACGGGCACCATTCACCAGCTTGGATACCAGTTGCACATCGTATCCTCCCATAGGCCAAGAGTCAGTATTCAGCTGTTGAACGCCGGCGGGAAATTGCTGTAGATCGATAATTTTCCCATTGCGATAAACTTCAACCGTTCCTGCCATTGGCATATAGATCGTGACAGGCGAAGCGGCGCCGCTGGCTTGATGTAAATAGTTATCGGTCATATAACCGAGAGATACACCATCAAAGCTAACCGGATTAAAAAAGCTGTAACTGAGTGACGGCGTGCTGTATACAAAGTTGTCATTCAGCCGTTGACGCCCCGCTTTGAAGCGGTTGCTGTTACTTTCAAGATAGAGAGCCAGCTCATCAATACTTAGATTAATATCTTTAGAATAACTCCAGGCACTTTTAATATAGCTATTGCCAGTCAGGTTAAGCGTATCGTTGGAGCCCCAGGAAAAGCTTTGCCCATAATTATCCGATAGATAGTTAAGATTATGGTTATGAACAAACCCAGGCTGGCGCTTATAAACAATAAAGGTACGATCGTTCGCACTGTCCGGTGATGAGAACATACTTGCTGGAAACACCAGATGCAACGTTGCATCTGAATCATTAATCCAGGCGACAATCGTCTTATTACCAAACTCCTGCTTTGACACCCGCTGCAACGGAGCGGAGAGTTTCTTAACCAACTCTTCTTTACTGATAATTAGCCCAGGCATGTCTTCGGACGTAATTTGCTCAACAACTGTGCGTGGGGAACTCAACAGGACACTATCGTGATCATATTCAGCGCTCAGTGAACCGATTGATACATCATCATAGATGACATCAAATATACCGCTTTGCCGTGATTCGAAGACATCTTCAAATCCAGGCGGTAAAATGACCCCGGCGGCAAATGCCGGTGGCGATTTCATATAGCTGGCACATCCAATGCAAATTACACTGAAAGCTAATTTACTGTTCATGCTTCCCTGCTAAAATTTAGAGTATTGGCGTCACCAATAATGTAAAAGAATTGGCATAGCTATCTTGCGCATAGTTTCCTGCCAAGAATTCAGATATAAAATGAATCTTAAATCCGTTAGCAGCGAGGGCTTGGCTTATATTGCCAATCACCGGAACAGTCAAAGCTTGTAAAGCATTTGACGACACATTATTAAGAATAAAGTCGCCATTTAAATTAACATTTGCTGCACTACCTTGAGTTGAGTGCAGTACAAAGTCTGAGTCAGCAAAAATGACATTGACATTGTTAACATTCCCGACCACATAAAAAAAGTCAGATGTCTGTTCGAAGTGCTGTGAAACACCATTTACCACTAGTGGGAAATCTATTATTTTATCGGTTACCACATTACCCTTGTAATAGAGAGCAACGCGCGGAACCGATTCCGCAGAAATGTCAAAATTCACTTGAGGAGAATACGCGGCCAAACTGCCGAACGCAGACAACAGCGTAATTAACAACAGTGCATACTTATTTTTATATTTAATCATGTTGTTAACATGGCCGACTAATAAGTCGACCATGGCCTAATTTAAAAAAATTATGCTTTAGCGTTTACGTTAGCGTAAACAACGCCAGTGTACAGACCTTGACCCAGTGCAGTGTAATCAGCATCAGAAACGAACTGCCACTGCAGTGGCAGCTGGCCGTGAGTACCGTTTGCAGTCAGGGTATAGTCCTGAGTTGCGCCAGAAGTTGCGAATGACTTAGTACCAGTACCGTCGATAGTATTGATTTTATAAGTCATTGTGTTCAGAACGCCACCCTGAGTGCTGTACAGAGTGAATGCGCCGCCGGTTGCAGACTGGCTGTCATCCATAACCAGGGTAACATCAAGTTTGTTAACGTCGTTGTTCCACAACATCAGCTGTGGTGATTTAGCTTCCATTTTGCTGCCAACAAGACCATTAGCTGTCAGCTCAATGTCAACGTCGGTAACTGGTTTACCGTCTGGAGTAACGATGTGTGCGCTGTCAGGCACGTTAGCCCTGACGTTGAATTTAGTATCATAGCTGGCAGGAGTTGAAGCCAGGGCTGAAGCGGAGAACATCATTACTGCCAGTGAAGATAAAACAATTTTAGTTTTCATTAATTCATCAATCCTATGATTAAAACACTATTAATATCCATGCTTACAAACTACCACCATGCAGATGTCGTAAATACGCATGTTAGCTATATAATTAACTGTAACGTGTAAATTTTACTGCGGTTTAATACAACGCGGCCAATCAATCTCTCACAGTAATTACGAGACACAGACTAACTGCGTTTTAATTAAAAAACTTAAAAATGGATCTCATTAGTTCTGATTAAATATCTTTAATATTTATCTCAATAAAACAGAGATCGTTAATCTTTAAGGGTATTGTGGCCAACTTCTTCAAATACCGCACGCCGCAGGGCATCTTCAAATTCAGAGAGGCTGTTCGGCTCGAAGAAGTTATTAGCACCTACGCAGCTGGTCCAATCGACTGTCGGTTTATAACCGATCGCAATAAAGGCAATTTTCCCCACCGAATCTTCCGTAGAAAGCACCGTACGGATTTTATCGCACATCCCAGCTTGTAACAGATTAGGCGTAATCATGATATCAGCAGGGTCGTCCGTACCATCAGACACAATCACCATAACTTTGCGCGATGCGGTGCCTTTCGCCAGCTCCTGTGCGCCTAATAACACGCCAGAACTTACCAGCGTACCGCCATCTGCCGTCATATTGTTAATCTGATTAATCTCATTAATATCATCAGTCAGGGGAACAACGGCATTATCGGCTGTGCTTAGACACATACCTTGCGGCACATTAGACAGTGAAGCTTGTATATCAGTAACCGGATTTGGGATCGCTGCTACTGTGCCAGCGATATTGATATAGCTCTCCAGCCTTGAGGCCGCTGCGGCAAAATCTTCTCCGCTCAGTACATCCGATGGTACAGGCCCGTTGCTGACAAACTGTGGAGTACACGTGTCCCCAGAGCGTGTTCCCCAACCAAAGGGGGTAAAGCCGACTTTATTCTCCATTTTGTAGGAAAATAGCTCGTTAGAGAGTTGCAGTACAATTCGCTTCAGTTCATCTATTTTTACATATCCATCAGTGATGGCATTCATTGACCCTGAGAAATCAGTGACGAAGATGACATCAATATTTGAACGATACTTACGGGCTGCCCCATTATTCCCGACCATCACTTGCTTGCCGAAATTTGGGAAGAGAGTTGAGTACAACCATGAGTTTTGCAGCGTGCGGCCACTCACGCGATATTCTACATATGAGAGATTACTATTATTCTGCGAGGTGCCGTGTAACACAATAATATTAGGGGAAAATGTTGCCACATCATGGCGCATATAAGCCTGAAAGTAATTTATCGCCATCTGCTGATTGCGTGGACTACCGTCACCGTTGTCTTCGGCACTCAGGGCCAGCGAGGCCTGTTCCATAGCATCAGAAAGTCTCGCCTTTTCACTAATATAACGTGAGCCCTCTAGTCCGAATGATGCCATGCTTAATAAAAAACTGCCAAGTAGGACAAAACTAACCGCGAATGCTCCCCGCTGTTCGCTATAAAAACGGCGAATGCCTGTCAACCCTCTCTGATATAGAGACATATTTTATCCTTATTACTGAAAGTAACGGCTCCCTGGAATCCCCCCAGACAAATGAAGAGGGCAAAGTCCCTGGTCTTGATTGCATTAACGCAACATCACAATGGCAAATGAACTCATTACCGGACTTATCCATACGCCGGTTGTCAGGCGGGTATACCAGCTGGTCGTGGGTAAACAGACACTCAACTGATAAAGGGGTACCCAACGGCCATAACTCCCTTTAGGCGATAACTCCTGTAAGCCCGTCAAAGGCTGAGGCGCAGAACAGGTTGCTGCCGAAGAGCTGGCATTCCATTTATGGTAATATTTCAATCGTTTAGTCGTATCATGCAAGTTTGTAGGTTCATAGAAATGCATTTCCTCTACGCTTAAGCCGATGGACTGAAGATCAACGTTGGGGTCCATGTCTTTCAACATTTTTTTAGTCAAAGACAACGCCATGTCCACATCATTTTGCGTTAACGCTTCGCGCCCATCAAAAAGCTGGATGCGCTCACGCAATACGCCGGCAATAGAATAAGAAGTGCGATCCAATCGTCCGGTCACGGCTTGACGCAATACCAGATCGCCCAGAAAATACATAAAGGTTATCAGCGCAATAGAGATAAAAACGAACTCTACCGTGATAGATGCACGCTGATTAGTCCATAAATTGCGAACGTTCATATTCCTGAACAAAGATCACCTCACGGCTAAAAATAGATGTCGTCCAAGATTGCGGGACAGGGAAAAACATCGGTTGGTATTTGTAGTCAATGTAATAGCGGGCAATCGGCTTACCTGATGACGTGGCCCCCTGATCTTTACCATTGGCCATATCGGCTATTGAATCTGCATAAGTTATTTTTATCACCACTGCATCCGCATTGGTAACAAACCCCCACAGCGTTCCACCCTGCTCAGTGATGCGCCGGGAAAAGCGTGCCTGATAACCCCCGTCAACATTGGCAGGGGCATTTTTTGCTTCTTTTGCCCCTTCGGAAAGGGCCAGATCGATTACAGAAGAGATGTAAGCCATACGCGCCATCTCGGCGATAAAGAACACCAGGAACAAAAAGACAATCACAGTAAGGGCAAATTCAATGCTGGCGACTCCCCGGCGATCGTGGATAAATCGACGAATCCAAAGCATCAGGCAACTCCTTTCTTAAGTGGCCCCACAAGACTCAGAGCATCAATTAACTCATTCGGATTATCGGACAGGTTTTCACTCTCGATAATGTTGCGGGCATAACGAATATCTCCCACCTTCACGAGTGCCAGCACAAGGTTATGCAATGTTTTGCTCTGCTTACTTCCGCGCTGATATTGCGGCAGCAGCAGGGAAACAGCATCCTGATAGCGTTGATCAAGCATGGCGACCATCGCCAGATTATTGATAGCAACATCGTCGGCAATAAACAGATCCCGGGCTTTTTGAATTGACTGGTTGCCTTCACTCAGCTTGCCTGAAGATGCCAGTGCAATGCCGCGCAGATTATAGGCTTCGCCACTTTTCGGCGACTTAGCTAACATGGTGTCCGCAACACGAATTGCCTGCGGATAATCACCGGCAGCAATCAGACTTTTTGCCTGTTGTGTGTAAACATTAAGGTCTGCCTTAGCGAGCAATGGCTGCAGATAATAAAGTGACGACTTATAATCCCCCGCCTGATAATAATAACGTGAGAGTTTAAGGCGGGTATTAGGATCCTCTTTTTCCTTAAGTAAACTACGGTATAGATTAATCAACCCCTCATAGTTTTTAGACTTTAGTAAAATATCCTCTTGAGAAGCCAAATCACTGGCCGACTTATGCGTAGTGGCTGCACAGCCACTTAATATCAGCGTACATAGTAATGCCGCGATAGTCCTTTTAGAAAATAGCACTTTTCATAATCCTTAAAATTCCTGGTGCGGCGATTAAAATAACGATTGGAAACATAATGAAAATAATGAGAGGGACGCTCATCTTGGCGGAGAGCTTGCCAATTTTTTCCTCTGTACTTAATAACTGCAGCTCTCTTATATCCTTAGAAAGTTCTAATAAATTCTCATACAATGATGTACCGTAATGCACACTCTGCTCTAAGGTCGAGCTGAACATACGCATTTCAGTTACATCTATTGAACGATAGAGTTCAAGTAAAGCTCCTTCCAACCCACTCACTTCAGCTCTTCTGACCACATACATCATCAAACTTGCCAGGTTCGGGTCAAGATCGTCAAAACGTTCTCCGATAAAACCCAAAGCACTCTCCACCGTCATCCCTGATTGCACACATACTGCAGTAAGATCAATATAATAGGGCAGCGCATCCATCATAAGTTTGGTCCGCGTTTTCACCGCAGAATTCAGCAGTATTGAAGGGGTTACGATGATCACCACCATCACAACCACCATAGTCATTGCCACACCCTGCATGGAGAGTTCGATAATACCCAACAATTTGATACCGACCAGTAATACCCCAATAGCGCCGATGATCTTCATCTTGAGTTCAACGCGTTTATCAAGCATATCCAGGGTTTGGAGCCAACGGCTGTTTTTAATAATTAAAGAAACGTAATCGATAGTTGCAAGTTTATGTCCATCCGCTTCTTCCGTAACAGGCTCAATAATTTTTTTCTGCCGGGCAACCTTCTGCTGCTGATAAATAATAGAAAACAGCAGGTAAGCACCGAGGATAAATACCAATGCATAGAAGAGTATGCTCATGTTGCTCTCCTTAGCAGGAACCAAATAATCAACATGCCGGTTAACTCACTACCGATGACATAATACAAAATCAATTTACCGACCGGGTCGTGCACGACGAAATTGTAATTCTCCGGACTCAAATACTTCATACCAAAAAAGAATAAAATAGGGATGGCCGCAACGATTTTAGCTGACGCTCTGGCTTCGGATGTCATGGCCTTTTTACGACGTCCCAGTGTTTTACTGTTATTAATAATCCGGGACAGGCGACTGATGAGCAGCCTGAGTTGGCCGCCACGCTGAAGGCTCACCAACATCACGACAGAGAAAAAGTAAAATTCCCGGTAGGGATAAAGTTTTCTGGCATCGTTAAATACACGCTCCGGGTCTTCGCCCAAATTCAAGCGCCGGTCAATTTTGTTAAACAACACCCCCATTTCACCCTCGACACCTTGGCCGCAGCGGTGTAATGCCTGGTGTATACTATGACCTGCAGAGACTGCCGCATTAATCACCGACAGAACTTCAGGGAAACCATCTTCAAAATATTTATGGTGCAACATACGTCCGATACGGACCTGCCCAATAAACAATACGACCAATAATACTGAGATAAAGATCAGCCAATCAAACTGCAGCCAGTTATAGTTAACCAGCATCATCCCCATCAATATACAGAGGCTAATATAAAGCCCCTTTTGACCGCGCAAGGTTCTGTCACCCAACGCATAAAGTTTCCATTCATTCACTAGAGAGATAAAATATGCCACTGGCATAAATTGACGAAATGAATTACTTCCAGTTTGGGATACCGATTTCTCTAACAACTGCCGATAACGAAAGTTCAATACCAGCAACAAGCCACCCACCGCCAGGATAAGATAATACATACCTCACTCCATACCGAAGATTTGCTTCAGCTCATTGCTGAGGTTAAACATAATGGCGTTTTGCATAACGGTCGAACGCATTAACAATCCATTGTTAACAAATTCACCTTTAATTTTTCCATTTTCATCACGGTCGTTTTGGCTTTTGAACGCAAATATATCTTGCAGAATTATACGGTCGCCCTCAATACCCATAACCTCACTAATATTCATTACTTTTCGAGAACCGTCATTTAATCTCGATGCCTGAATAATAATGTTGACGGCAGAAGCGATATTTCGGCGTATGGATTCCATTGGAATATTCATCCCCCCCATCATTACCATGTTTTCCAAACGTGAGACAGCGTCGCGAGGGTTGTTAGCATGCAACGTCGACATAGAACCATCATGACCTGTATTCATAGCCTGCAACATCTCAAACGCTTCTTCACCGCGACACTCACCGACAATAATGCGGTCCGGGCGCATACGCAGTGAGTTGATCAATAATGCGCGCATGGTAATTTGCCCGGTATTTTCTACCCCTGCCAGACGGGTTTCCATACGCAGTACATGAGGCTGCATCAACCGCAACTCAGCCGCGTCTTCCATGGTGATAATACGTTCGCTTTCATCAATGTATTTTGACAGCGCATTGAGGAGTGTCGTTTTGCCAGACCCGGTACCGCCGGAGATAATAATATTCACCCTGCAACGTGCCGCTATCACCAGGAAATTGGCCATCTGCCCGCTCATGGCACCAGACTCAATTAAATTCGTCAGTTGCAGGTTGGACTTGCCAAACTTACGAATGGAAATTGATGTTCCATCCAGAGAAATAGGCGAAATAACCACGTTAAGACGGCTACCATCTGGCAAGCGGGCATCGACCAGTGGCCGGCCTTCATCGAGGCGACGGCCAACACGTTGCACCAAACGCTTCGCTATATCAGTCAACTGAGTATTATTGATAAAACGACACTTGGTCTGTTCCAATTTACCAAAGCGTTCGACAAAGATTCGGTCTGGTCCATTAACTAAAATATCGCTGACCGTATCATCGTCCAATAATGGCCGCAGCGGGCCGAATCCCATGACCTCATCGGCCATCATTTCGGCCATATGTCGCTGAGCCATGGCATTCAGATAGATATTTTTTAATTCAATTACCCGGTCGAGAATGCGGTTCATCTCTACAACCATTGACGGGCGATCTTCCATTAAGTGTTCAATCTTACTGATTTCGATATTACCAAGGACACCATCACGTAAGGTTTCCTGTAGTTCAATTGGAATATCCATTAGCTCACCTTCCCACTACGCAGACGCAGTTGATTCTTACGTGATGCTTTTGGATTCGTCGCCCCACCCAGTACATAGTGAGTCAACTCATCCATTGGAGAAATCTTGCGACTAAAGGGCAGGCGCTTAATCTGAGCCGTATTTTTCTGTTTGTTATAAGGAAATATCAGATCAACGGGGCGGTTTAATATCGACTTAATATCCTCTGGCGTCAGGGCATTGGCAGCCACCGGGCGACTATCATTTATACAGAGAAACAGACGACGTGAGGCCTGGCTGGTACGCTGCAAGAGTTGCAGGTTTTCGATCATATTTCGGGCTACACGTACCGAGGCCATTGATCGATCCATAACTAAGATCAGACACAGTGAGCTCTCGACTAGATGACGCTGTAACTCTTTATCAGCGGTAATGATTGACTGCTCGAATACCACAAAATTGTATTTCTGTAAGTCTGCCTGATTAAGGTTCGGAAGTTGCTCACTCTGGCTGTTCATCAGATCAAGTTGCTTCCCACCCATCGTGATCTCATGGGTCAACTTCATGCCAGCAATCAAATCCAAATCCTGCGAGCCATGCGCGCCATGAACAAATAAGGTTGGCATCTGCTTGATACGTGCAATCTCATTCGACAATTGGTAACCAATTGTTGAAGTCCCTACTCCGCCTTTACAGCCCAGCACGCTTATACTCACCGGCTGGCGATTGGCTTTTAATTCAATGCCAGAGACCGCAGCTTGTACCATGACGTCTTGTTGGGCGTGAATGCTAAAATAATTAATATTATTGCGCGCAAAGGCCTGCGCCAGACTGATGGAATCACTGTCACCGACCAGACAACACCAGACGTCACGCGGGATCTGCATCTGGATAGACTGAACAATTTTATCGATCTGTTCACTGGCCCCAATGTCTACCACCACACCGTTGGCGTTGGTCGGGATACTGAGGCCTTCCTGATGAAAATCCTGGTGCAGCGTATCTACGGCATTGATTCCCGCCATACGAAACTGTTCGCATAACTGCTCACTCATCCCTGAACGAGCTGAAAGCACATAAAATTTCCTGCTCGCCGCATCAATAGTTGCGCCTGCTTTTTGTGGAAATAACAACATTCCTCTTTCCTTAGAAGTTATATTGATGTGGGCTAATTACTGAACGAGCACGAATGCTATTGAGTGCGCATCCTTGTTCATCCTGAAGATCAAAAGAGTAGCTCTGACTTTCATAATCACATTCGGGGTAACGCTTGGTTATCCGATGCTCTATGCTCTTAGCAGCATCAGAATTATGCGATGGATAACCACCGATCCCACTTACCATTGGCGTATGAGATAACGTATTACCCGTTGGAAGCTCATATTGTTGCGAATTGATACCAGGGCGGCTCACCATCATATGTTGGCTGGCAAAAGAAATAGCCGGAGCCATCACCAACAACCACAGCGCCCATTTCCATAAAGGCTTAGAATTTTTCATTTGATAAATCCTCCCTGTTCAATGAATTGCTGAGCTCGTTGTTTGTCACGCTTGTTAGTAATACCGTCCAGACCCAGCAATCTTGTCCAAGTTGAAGTACGTTCAAAATCAGGCAAAATCACGTCCCGTGAAGCGATAGGTTTCACCAGATTGACCGTGGCAACGACAACCAATTCCCCACGGGTACGCTCCGTTGAGGCGTTACGGAATAACGCGCCAAGAATGGGAACACTGCCAATGAAAGGTATTTTTGCCAGCGCTTCACGTTCGTTATTGCTGATCAAGCCGCCCAACAGGAAACTTTCACCATCAGCCAGCTCCACCGTTGTTCTTGCACGACGGGTTTGGAAAGTAGGGAAACTGCTTCCTGCTGTGGTGGTATAGGACTCGTCAACATTGCTGACTTCCTGGCCCAGAGTTACACGAATATGTTTATTGTCATTAACTTTGGCACCCACGCTCAATTTGATACCGAACTCTTTGTATTGCACGCTGGTGCCATTCATGGAGGTAGTAACCAGCGGCACTTCGCCACCGACCAGGAAATCTGCAATTTCACCTGACATAACTGAGAGGTTGGGCTCCGCCAGTACTCTTGCCACTGAATCATTACTGATAGCATGAACCAGGCCAGAAAGTGTATCGGCATTGAACTTAACGAAGCGGAAGGCCCCTGGAGTCGGGTTAACGCTTCCTCCGGTAATGGTGCCCCAGTCAATACCAACGTTATCCGTGAAGGATTTGGTGACCTCCACCACAGACAGTTTTACATTGACCTGATTGGTCACCGGCAGCTCTAACTTATTGACCACTCCGCGATAAATGGTCTCATCCAGCCAGGAATTGGCACTACCTGAGGAACTCGTGCTGCTTCCGCTACCGGTGTTAGTCGATTGGCTGACATCAGCAATTTCTTTTTTATTGATAATGCCGTCAGCATGGACACCTTCGCCAACAATCCGATAAATACGATCCCGGGTTTCTTCATCAGGTACCGTGCCAGAAATAATGTAGGCTTGCCCCACTCTCTGGATAGTGACATTGGCGTCAGGAAACTCCTGCTTAATGGCGTTATGCACATTGCCAAGCACGGAATCCACCACCAGGGTAGTTTTGAACACTTCGGCGCCGTTGATATCAAAAGCGATCAACTCTGCGCGACCTTCCTGCTTGCCATAGGCCACCACGCTTTTGTCACCCACCAGCTGATAATCTGCAATATTTGGTGAGGAGATAAAAACAGTATCAATGTTGTCACGTACCTGAATAACCTGAGAATCCCCCGGTGTCAGATAGGTTTCCCCAGCTAAAGCGCCCTGGATATACAGCCCGAAAAATACGGTTAAAATAGCAATATTAGTGCGAGACAAAATTGCGAAAACATTCCATTGTAATTTCACTTTGTTCCTCTTAACTCTTTGATTGAGCGCGTTTGAGGTAAAACCTCAGCGACTCTCATATTAACTACAGCAGGCTCAGCACCATTTTCTGGGAGTAACAATACATCGCCCGCTTTCTCCACTACACGAAGCTCCGCCAATTGCCGTTGATTTAATCTGACCACAATGACGCCTACAGGTATGCTGTCATTGGTATACTTGGGTTTATCTTTTTTATCCTGTTCAAACCGCTGACTTTCTAACACCGTGACCTGCGAGAAAATCCGATTCAACACATATTTATTGACATTGCCACTTCCGCTATTAGCACTGCTCGCGCTGACAATTTCAGAAATACTCTGTTTATCTTTCCCATCCTCAGTGAGCCTGATATATATGGAAAGTTTATCTCCAGCATAAGTAGATGAGAGCAAATAATCATCAATGGGCTTTATAGGGAATGAATAAGGCATTTCATCGCTTTGCAAACTGTGCCTGGCAAATGTTGGGCTATTAGGAGCTTCAATCACCCCGAGAGACAAATAGCTTCCTTTACTCACATTATTCTTCACTAAATAGCCTCGAACGTTACCATTCGATGCCGATGAGATATCTCGAGAATCATTGGAATCGGATGAAACTTTCATTTCAGTGATTTTGAAATCATCAGGGCTCAAAATGTCGTATGGAGATAAATCTCTCATGGCTTGTGCCACCATAATAGAACGTCCCATATCAACTTTCGTTTCCACGGGCGTTTTTTCTACGGCTGGTTGATTTTTTTGCACAAAAATACCTGCGATTCCTACGCCGATCACAAGAATTGAGAGCCCAAAAAGCACTCTATGATTCATTAAATTATTCCTTTAAATTAATAGTTTCTTTATGGGTAAGAAAAAACAAATGCTAATGAGATAGCAACACCATAAGGGAGACCGTTTTGCTTGATACTTTTGCGAAAAAAAACCAAACCAATTAATGCAATTACACCACCGAACATGGCAGTCATTAACAAGAATTGATAGAACGACGACAAACTAAATGATAAAGCCAGAACTGAAATCAGTTTCACATCCCCGGCGCCAAGAACGTTACCCAGGAACAACAGAAAACCGACACACAGAGCCGCCAGAGAAAGAGGAAGGTTAGGTAAGTTGCCCGATAAAAAAATCAACGGACATAAAGCTAATACTGTGAATATGATATTGCGGTTACTGATTATCCTTGAGCGCACATCTTGAACGCAAATTAAGGCTAGCAGTATGACTACAATATAAAAATCAATTTTGGTTATCCATTCCATGAACTTACTTTCCCTGGTCCCTAAAAATCCAGGGACTTTCAAATAAACCTGGTTTTAAAATTACTATTTAACAAAAACAGCTTCAATGCCGTTAATTGTGGTTTTGAACGCAAAATTAAGCGCCCCTAAGTAGCCTGTAGTCTGATTACCCATGACTTTTTCTAATAACAAAGCAATCGCTACACCTATCATTGCGTACTCTATCGCAGTAACACCCTGCTGGTTATCGCAAAATTCAACGATCAAGTTCCGATTCTTATTGTAAGTATGAAAAATAAAATCAAGCACGATATATCCCTGTGCTAAAAGTCAAAAAACATATAACAATGTTTAAATTCCTGTGGGGCCACGCATACGCGTCCCCACAGGTTTATAAACGCAACTTATTACTTAGTTGTAACAGAAGTAATAGAGGAGACAATTTTAAGGAATGCGTCATTAATTGCACCCAGGAAACCAGAAGACTGGCTACCGAAGATGGCAGCTAACAGAGATGCCATTGCTACGCCGATCAGGGCGTATTCAATTGCAGTTACACCACGTTGGTCATTAACAAAACCTTCAGCGCGGACTTTAGCAGCTACGTACATTTTCAGCATTACGTTGTTCATTGTTCATTCCTTGTTTAATTATCCGAAGCATCACATGACTTCGGTTACATTAATGTTTATGTGTTTAAATTGGTTCGTATCAGCACAGTCATGCAGTAAACATACTCACCACTGTTTCGACCCAGCAATTAAACGACACATCGACATCCCTTGTCCTCATTAACGGTTCAATTAATCTTTTTTAATTACTATCGAACTCTTATTTTATCTCTTCAACAGGAAAAATATCGCGAAAATCAAAGTAGTAAGCCAACAAACTGCTAATACCGCCAGGGTAGAAACAAAAATATTCCAGCTCCGATTTTGAGACCATGAGGAGACAACTGCTTTTATATTACCCAGTTCAGCATTGTTTTTTGTTATCTCCAGACTGGCTTCTTCATCATTAATCGCGAGCACCGCGGTATCTTCAACCGAAATAACAGTGTTATCTCCATCGATAATGGAATGCGCCGTTTCCTGAAAAGACTCACTGGCTACATAACCAACATATTTCACGCCTTTCTTAGGTATTGTTCTAATCAGCGAATGAGGCAAACCCGCCAGGCTAAACGCTTTTCTTAACAGGTAGAGCTGCCCATAGTAGCTACTTTCACTCACTGAGCCACGTTGTTCAAACCACACCTGATTAATTAAACTTTGTTTATCTGTTTCTCCTTTAAGCAGCAGAAGAAGAAAACGATAACTATTCTCAGATAATGTAATAATTGATCCCCCTGAAGCCACCAAACAGCGTTTAGCCGGAATGAACCTCACTCCTTTATCCAGGGTAAACATCAGATCTTCCATATCCATACCGTCCATGTACAAACTCCAGCACTACTGAATTAAGTATTATTCCCTTAAATTTTCACATTAGAGCTTTATTTAGCAATATGCGTGCTCGCTAAGGCTCGCCCTATCCCCCGATAATACTCCAACAGAGTTTAGCGCCTTACTCTTTAATCCTCATCTGTTCTCATACTAACAAAAAAAATCGTCGAATACTCAATCACTCTTATAGGTGAACACCTAAGATTTTTGATCATCAAACAAAATATCTTTTATTTTCAATGAGATATTAACTTAACGTTATTTTTTTGTATATAATTGGACTTGTTAAGCATATTAACAAATCACTGCATTTCTATAAAACACCCTGTTAAATAAAGAAATTGTCTTTTATTCTCAACGATAATTAAATGAATGTTAATCTCATCATTTTTATTACTTTCTGAAAATAACAGCCACATAGGAATCTCAGTATAGGGCTGGTGCACGACTTCAACACAGCGGCTGCAATTTGTTCATTACTCAACTCAGCCTGGAGAATAACAATCTCTCAGGTCAGATGGCGGTTCTGACCTGAGCCCCCTTTTTATGATGTAATTTTAGAAAACGGCCCTTCAGCCTGTACATTCATACCGAAACCGCAGTCACCCTCTGTGTGGAGTGTGACCTGTTCAGTGGAAAAATCCATGTTGACGATACACTGGCCACCACCCGCGTTTTTGTCGTCGGCCTGACGATACTCAGCTTTACCCTGTTTTACCGCCGTTACCACCGAAAACTCACCCGTGTTGGGACCGTAATAAAGTGACATCAGCCCCATATACATTCCGCTGAAATCAATTCTAAATTGTGCCTCTTCGGCTTTCACATCGACGATGTTCCAGTTGCCATAACCGGCATATTGCCAGTACACACCGGCAATACTTGTCTCGTCGGGTAATGCCTCTAGCTTAGGTTGGATCTGGCTGAGGTTATATTTGGATTTCTTGTCCTCTGGCGCCAGCATCAGCCAAGCCCTGGCTTTGCGATACTGCCCTTGGCGGATGTAGGTCAGCGCAATATTGTTGTAGGCAGTGGCAATACTCTCCTGCGGTTTATGGCAAAACTCACTCCATGCGACCTGATCGCGAAACACTTCCCGCGCTTTGTCATACTGCCCCTGCTGATAGGCTATTTTTCCGGCGGAGGCATAAATACCTGCTTTGAGGCAGTCGCCATTGATATCAGGTTCATCGATTTTAGCCAATGTCTGAAGACTGACCAACCCTCCTGCCATCAACAACAGATTCAAAACCACTTTCATCAAATACCCTTTTCTTAGTACGGAATTGAACTTTACCGCGGGAAAAACATCCTTACATGTGTGCCATTGCCCTCTCGCGCTGGGTCACTCATTCTGGGATGATGAATCATTCACAACATAACTCTTTTGAAACACGGCAATTTATGACTAACAAACCTGGTAAATCGGCACCCTGGCGTGCTGTCTGGCAGTTAATTAAGCCTTACTGGCTCTCGGAAGAGAAGTGGCGAGCCTGGGGCATGTTGACCACTATCGTTATCCTTTCACTGGCTAGCGTCTACCTTAGCGTCCAGTTTAACGAATGGAGCCGGGTGTTTTACGACGCTCTGCAAAACAGAAACTATCCTGTTTTTAAAGCCCAGCTATTCAAATTTACCTGGCTGGCGCTGCTGTTTATTGTCATTGCCATCTATAAAGTCTATCTGACGCAAGGCCTGCAAATGAGCTGGCGACGCTGGATGACCGAAGAGTATATGGACAAGTGGTTAGGCAATCACGCCTATTATTACACCGAGTATCAACATCAGGTGGATAACCCGGACCAGCGTATTTCAGACGATCTCAATGCATTGACCAGTGGAACGCTGTCACTGGTATTAGGGCTGTTGTCGAGCGTGGTGACCCTGTTCTCTTTCGTGTTCATTCTTTGGTCTATCAGCGGACCGCTGACTTTCGCTATTTCTTCTCATGAATTCACTATCCCAGGTTATATGCTCTGGTTCGCACTGCTGTATGCCATTGTCGGCTCAGTCGTTGTCTGGTGGGTGGGTAAGCCGCTGGTCCGCCTCGGGTTTAACCAGGAATGGTTTGAGGCAAACTTCCGTTTTGGTCTTATCCGCGTACGTGAAAATAGCGATGCAATTGCGCTGTATCACGGCGAAAAAAGTGAACGTGGGCAGTTAAGCGGTAAATTTGAGTCTATCAAAACTAACTGGTGGTCGATCATGAAGGTCACCCGTAGGCTCAACGTGGCCTCTACCTTCTACGCTCAGTTCGCCAACATATTCCCTATTCTGGTTGCCTCGCCACGTTACTTCTCCGGCGCAATTCAAATGGGTGCGCTGATGCAGATTGCCTCAGCATTCGGACAGGTTCAGGGATCACTCTCCTGGTTTATCAATGCTTTTACCGATCTCGCCAGCTGGAAAGCCTGCGTTAACCGTCTGGCCGGTTTCAACGCCGCTATCGATCAGGTCAATGCACAACCGCGCGGCATCAATGTCGGTGAGTCAGACAAGCTGGATCTACAACTTGATGATCTGACCCTGAAATTACCGAACGGTAGTCCATTGTTTTGTAACGTATCTGCCAGCCTGAAGGCCGGTGAGCGCGTGTTGATCGCCGGTCCTTCAGGGTGCGGTAAGTCAACGCTGCTACGCGCTATTGCCGGGATTTGGCCGTACGGTGCTGGTAGCATTCACCTGGCCGCCGGCAAAAGCCATCTGTTCCTGCCACAGCGCAGCTACATTCCGATTGGTACCCTGCGTGAAGCGTTGAGTTATCCTGATTCCAGCCGCGACTACACTGACGATCAGTTGAATAAAGTGCTGGATCAATGCTGTCTTCCTCATCTGCAAAGCGTACTGGATGACTATGCCAACTGGAGCCAACGTCTGTCACCAGGCGAACAGCAGCGCCTCTCCTTCGCCCGTGCGCTGCTTATCAAGCCAGCCATTTTGTTTCTTGATGAAGCCACCAGCGCGCTGGATGATGAAACCGAGCAGCGTATGTATAGCCTGTTAGTCAGCGAACTGCCTGAGACTTCGGTGATCAGCGTCGCGCATCGCAACAGCGTGGCAAAATATCATCAGCACTGCTGGCGTTTCAGACGTCAGGAAGAGGGCGGTAGCCAGTTCTCTGCATCGGCATTGCTGCCCGAATAAAGCCTAGAACCAAACCCCTTCGGGGTTTGGTTCTTTTCACCGTCTATCCTTTCTTAAAACCCATCACAGCGCACAGTTCACTGCTTTAAATTTGTTCAAATGTATACCCCGCTATACAATTTCGGACCACTATCTGGAGGGCTGATGAAAATCGACAAAACCTCGTTCGTTCCGCTTTATTTACAAATAGAACAACAACTTACAGAAAGAATTGCCGCCGGAGAGATCAAGCCAGGCGACCCTATTCCGACTGAGGCCGCGCTGTGCGATATTTATGGCGTTTCACGTATGACCGCCCGTAAAGCAGTGGATTACCTGGTGCGTCAGGGACGGGTTGAGCGTTTTCGCGGGCGCGGGACTTTTGTCGTGAGGAAAAACCCGGTAACCAAAGTCAATTTGCCACTCGACCGGCACCTGACGGCCAGCGAACTGGCGGTTGAGATCAATCAGCCCATTGAAAACCGGCTGCTGGAATTCAAACGCACCAGCGCAGATGCAGAGATTGCCGCCGCACTGAATATGCCGATCGGTACTGCGCTGCATTTTATGGTGCGCCTGCGTTTACTCGGCCAGGAGCCGTTCGTTTATGAACAGTGCTGGTTGCTGGCAGATATGTTCCCAGACCTGACCGAGAAGGATCTGATCACCTCAAAATATGCCTATTTGCGCTCAAAAGGATTCGAGCCGATGGGGAGTAATAAAGAGATCTCGGCGGAACTGCCGTCCAGTCTAATCCGGTTGGCACTTAATTTGTCTCGAGATGAACCGGTACTGCATTCACGTGCCGTGGCCGAATTTTCCGATGGTAAGAAATTCGAAGTGTCGGATGTCTATTACAATCAGCAGCATTACAGTTTTAGTATCCGCGCAGAAGTGAAAGGCAAAAAGAAAGGCTGACCCTTTATCAGCCTTATTATTTTACATAAAATCTCATTTAACTAATCCCCGAGAGTGCCGCCTTTACCAGATTGGCCACCTGCTCTACTTGCGGACCGTAAATCACATGCACGTCATTCTCTGTCACCCGCTTGACGCCCATTGCTCCGGTTTTAAGCAAGGTCTCATCCTGCACCTGCGCCATATCGTTAACCTTTACCCGTAAACGGGTAAAGCAGCAGTCAACCTGAGAAATATTTCCTTCGCCGCCCAGACCGAGGATAATATTTTTAGTCTTCTCATTACCTTGTGCCGGTTTTGCGCGCTCAACCGCATCATTTTCATCCTCACGTCCGGGGGTTTTGACCTGCATACGCAAGATCACCCAGCGGAAACTAAAGTAATAGATCGGGGCATAGATGATCCCGAGGATCAGTGGATACCACCAGTGGGTTTTCGTTCCACCGAGTACGCCGAAGATCAGAAAATCGATCGCCCCACCCTGAACATTACCGATCATTACGTGCAACATTTGCATCAGAACGAATGAGATCCCGGTCAGCACGGCGTGCAACACATACAACACCGGTGAGACAAAGATAAAACAGAACTCCAGCGGTTCCGTAATTCCCGTGGTGAATGAGGCCAGTGCGCCCGCCAGCATCAGCGCTTTCACGCGCCCTTTATGCTCAGGCCGGGCGCAGTGGTACATGGCCAGCGCCGCAGCGGGCAGCCCAAACATCATGACCGGAATTTTGCCCTGCGCCAGGAACCGAGTAGCCTGTTGAGTCACCTGATCGCTTATTGCACCAGGATCGGCCAGCGAGGCGTTAAAGATATTCAGCGCCCCGACAATGCTCTGATTATCTACCGTGGTGACGCCGCCGATAGGCGTGAAGCGCACCGTTTCATTGATAATGTGATGCAGACCAGTCGGGATCAGCAAGCGTTCGGATGTGGCATAAATGAAGGTACCCACTTCGCCGGTACGGCCTATCAGCTCCCCTACCCACTGAATTCCCTGCGCAATAGTGGGCCAGATAAGTGACATCAGTACCCCAACAATTGGCAACACCAGAATGGTTACTATTGGCACAAAACGCCGTCCGCCAAAGAACGCGATCGCCGTTGGCAACACAATGGTATAGAAGCGGTTGTGCAGCCACATAGTGATCAATCCCACCAGCACGCCACCCAGCACACTCATGTTGTAGGTGAAAATCCCCAGGGTGTGGGTGAACTCGGCCGCATAGATCATCGCGTCGCTTTCAGTCATACCTTTTGCCGTCAGTTTGGCGACGGTAATGGTCTCAGGCGTAATGTTCTGCGCCAGCAAACTATAATTAACCCCGACGTGCAGGCCAACGAAGCCAATCACTGCAGAAAAAGCTGCTGTAGCTTTCTCTGCATTGGCCAGCCCCATCGCCGTAGCGACCGCGAAAAACAGCGGCAAGTTGGCAAACAGCGCGCCGGAGACTTGACGTATAAAACCGATAACCAGTTGCAGGGATTTTATCTGCGCGAAGGCCTCACCGGTGACTGCCGGGTTTTGCAATGCTGCCGCCAGCCCGAGAAAAATCCCTGCGGCGGCGATCACCGAGATCGGCGTCATCAGCGCCTTGCCCAGGTCGTGGATTTTACTGCCTAATTTCATCATCTGTTTTCCCTTAGTCAATTGGTGAAAAAAGCACCGTTAATTGAGTTAAGTCATAGAATGTATAGTTGTATAGACATATAGATCAGGAGTATGAAAGGGATCACAGTTTGATGGGCATTACTGAGAATACCGGGAAAGAGAGATGTCAGAGAGAGAAAGGAAAGAGGGGTAGACGGATTTCAACCGGAAACAGTGTGAAGGTCAGGGGGCGTTTCCGGTCGAAAAGGACTGCTAGATGCAGCCCTTACTTATAGACTTCAGCCGTAGCGCTGAAACGTCCATGTTCGCGAGCGGCGATAACGACAAAATACTTACCACCTTTCTCATCTGCCAGACGTGAAAGCTGCGCTTTCGCATCCATAGGATCAGTAGCCTGAGAAGTCGTATCAACCACACCGATTTTTTCATACTTAGCAGCTTCTTCACGGGTGATCTCTTTTGCGGCCATTGCGCCGAAAGAGACAGTGCCCAACAGAACTGATGCCACAATCATTTTTAAAGTCTTCACAATCACTCCTTTTGATATGCCTGAAGGCCAGTTTCGTTGTCCTTCTTGGACAACTTGCTCATATTATCTCCACAACCCGCAAACACAACAAGAACAAACTCGTAAAGAAATCTTATTCAGCGTGATAACCGCGCCTGGCCCGCAGGCGTGCACATTATGCTGTTGTTCTTCGAAATATCGGTCGTGTTTACTTTCCCCACGCCAAAATAGCATCCAGCACATCCTGCGGTCTTTCCAGTACCGCAAGATGAGTCCTGGCCTTCTCAAGGCATTGCACATTGAAGAAGTCATGCTGTGCAGCGAATTGTTGTTGCAGGCTCAGATAATTATCATTTCTGTCGAGGGAATAAATGTGCAGCATTTTCGGCGGATTCTTGAGCCGTTCGAGGCGGTGAAGCGGTGAACCATATTGAAGATAGGCATCACGGATAACCTGGCCAGCGAGTCGCCAGAGTTGGAAATTGGACTCAGCCATCTCCGTTTTCATATGATACATCATGGTCGGTGAGTGACTTCCTGCCAGCCAGAATTCAAACAGTTGATCCCGTGCGTGCAACCATTGATCCTCACGTTGCATCTGATCAAGTGAAGTGAAGAATTCAGGCGCAGGATGATTCATGATCCAATCAAGATACACCGCCGCAGACGCACGTTCTTGCAAACGCTCCACCAGATCAACAGCGGCCCAACTGGCATGGGCAACCGATATCGGCACCACTTGCGTTAATCCTAAATGATCAATCAGCGCCAGTGCATCTTCAACCAACGATGCACCGTCAAAATCCTGGCTATCCGTGGAGGATTTCCCGTGGCCGCGCCAGTCAATACTGACAACCCGAAAGTGTGCAACTGCCCGTGCGGCAAAGTCAGCAAAGACCGTTTTCGGCTGGCACCAGCCCGGCATTAGGAACAGCGTCGTGCCGCCTGAACCGCTGTCCTGATAATCAATCTGCGTATGAAATGTGGATAAAATCGGCATCTGGGCGTCCTGTCACGAAATGAGTGAGCCCACACCCTAGCCGACTCTTCATTAATTTAACAAGGCTTTTCTTGTTAAATTAATTCATGCGGACAATTACTCCCCTACATCCCCCTTCCACCCGCCACCAAGCGCTGCGATCAATTTCACACTGGTCACCATCTGGGTGCTGAGCAGCGACAAAACGTTCTGCTGTTGGCTGAGGCTGGTATTTTCGGTAGTAGCGACATCGAGATAATCAATCATACCGGCCTGGTACTGGTTATAGGTGACACGGGCCGACTCTTTGGCCGCATCGGCGGCGCGCTGCTGGGCCAGAGTCTGGGCGTCGAGGGTATGCAGTTCGACCAGATAGTCCTCAACTTCCTGTAAAGCCCCCAGCACGCTCTGGCGATAGGCAGCAACCTGCGCATCATAGGCTGCTTCAGCCTGCGCGACTTTGCCACGCGTTGCGCCAAAATCCAGCACGGTCTGGCTAAGTTCCGGCCCCAACGACCAGACGCGGTTCGGCAGGGAGAACAAATTATGCAACGCGTCGCTGGTAAAGCCGCCGCTGGCACTGAGCGTCAGATCTGGATAATAGGCAGCGGTTGCCACACCGACGGCAGCATTGGCCGACGCCATATTGCGCTCAGCGGCAGCAATGTCAGGGCGGCGTTGCAGCAGCTGCGAAGGCATACCCGGGGGGATTGACGGTAAAGTAAATTTGATTTCGCGCGCAGTCAGAGTGAACTGCGCCGGAGGTTTACCGATCAGTACTGCAATCGCATGCTCCATTTGGGCACGCTGCCACTGCAGCTGCAGTGCAGACGCGCGGGTACTTTCCAGTTGGGTTTGTGCCTGTGCCAGTGTGGCACGCGAGGTATTTCCGCCCACATATTGGTTCTCTATGATGGTCTGGTAACGCTCATAAGCCGCAATGCTTCGGTTATACAGGGCAATTTGCTCATCCATGACTCGCAGTTGAAAATAGTCCTGCGCCAGCTCGGACTGGGCGCTAAGGGTGGCATCCGCCAGATCGGCCTTACTGGCCTGAGCGCTGGCTTTATCCTCTTCGACCGTGCGGCGCAGTTTACCCCATAAATCCAGTTCCCAGCTGGCGCTGAGTTCAGCGGATTGCTTGTTGGTTACCGCCTGTGAAGTCCCACCGCGGGTGCTGCCAGCGGAGGCGTCCACTGACGGATAGAGCCCGGAACGCGCCTGCGTTACCAGCGCCTGCGCCTCGCGATACTGCGCGGCATACTGCGCGACGTTCTGGTTAGAAATCTGTACCTGACTTAATAGTGACGACAACTCAGGATCCTGATAAACCGCCCACCAGTCTCCCTTGGTCTGATTATCCCTCGGCACTGCGGCAGTCCAGCCTTTGGCCTCTTTGAACTCGAGTGATAACGGTGCCGATGGCCGCTGGTAGTCCGGACCGACAGTGCAGGCGCTGACCAGCAGCGCTAAAACCAGCGGTGCCAGACGGAAAATAACAGAACGCGGGTTACGGGAAGTCATCTGCATCATTTCGCTTTTCAAAGAGTGAGTCATGAATCTCTTCGCTATGGATTTGTCAGCCATATAGAAATTAGTCATGTGAGTCGGCCTGTGGCGATGGCGTAGTGTGCGGGCGTATGCGATGCCATAAACGGCGTGTCGCCCGGCTTGAACGATCCATATATAAATAGACCACCGGCGTGGTGAACAAGGTCAGAATTTGGCTCAGCGCCAACCCACCGGCGATCGCCAGCCCAAGCGGGCTGCGCAGGTCTGCATCACCACCGCTGCCGAGCGCCAGCGGCAACGCACCGAAGAAGGCGGCCAGCGTGGTCATCAGAATCGGGCGAAAACGCATAAGACAGGCCTGGGTGATCGCCTGCTGCGGCGAGAGCCCCAGACGGCGTTCTGCATCGAGCGCGAAGTCGATCATCATGATCGCATTCTTCTTCACGATACCGATCAATAGCAAAATACCAATCAGCGCGATCACCGTCAGTTGCGTATTGGTCAGCAGCATCAGCAACAATGCCCCCAGTCCTGCTGACGGCAGCGTCGAGAGAATGGTTAGTGGGTGAATGTAGCTTTCATACAACATGCCGAGCACGATATAAACTGCTGCCAGCGCCGCGAGAATCAGCCAAGGCATCATTTTCACTGACGAATCAAATGCCTGTGCGGTGCCAGCAAATCCAGCCTGAACAGTGTCCGGTAAGCCAATTTGGGCCATCGCCGTTTTAATCAGCTCCTGGGCATCGCCAAGTGCCACACCATCGGCCAGGTTAAAGGCCAGCGTTGTTGTAGCAGACTGCCCCTGATGTGCCACTGACAGCGGCGCATTGGCGCCGCTGAAGTGGGTAAAGGCCGACAGCGGCACCTGATCGCCAGCATCGGTGACCACATACAGCTGATTGAGCACGTTCGGATTACTGGTGTAATCATCCGTCAGATTCATCACCACGTGATACTGATTCAGCGTTTTGTAGATGGTCGCGATCTGACGCTGACTGAAGGCATTATTGAGCAGTGTGTCGATCATCTGGACATTGACCCCGAGACGCGATGCCTTATCGCGGTCAATAGTCAGCATGACTTCCTGCCCACCGGTTTGTGAGTCGGTATCAACGCCGGTAAGCTGCGGTATTTTTTCCAATGCCGCCTTCACTTTAGGTCCCCATTCACGCAGCAAAGAGAGATCATCTGCCTGCAGGCTGTACTGGTATTGCGCATTGGCACTGCGCGCACCGACCCGCAGATCCTGAGCGGCCATCAGAAATAGCTGCGCCCCGGCGAGCTTGCTGGTTTTCGCCATCAGACGGTTAGCCACTTCATTCGCGGTAGCACTGCGCTGGGTATAATCTTTCAGCCGCACAAAGAATGTCGCGGTATTGCGTGATCCAAAACCACCGCTCCCCGCCGAACTCATCACCGCGTCTACGGCCGGATCGTCCTGAATGATTTTGCTGTATTCCAATACTTTAGGCTGGATCGACTGGAAAGAGGTGTTCTGGTCGGCGCGCATCATCCCCATCAGCATGCCGGTATCCTGATCCGGGAAGAAGCCCTTCTCCACCACGGTATAAAGATAGAAGTTGAGCATGATCGTCAGCAGCAGGCCAAATAACGTGATCAACTGATGGCGCATCACCCAACCCAGCGCGGCGGCGTAGCCTGCCAACAGGCGATTAAGCGCACGTTCGATAATCCGGTAAATGCGCGGCTGGCGTTTTTCCATCACCGGCTTACGGCGCAGGAAACGGGCGCAGAGCATCGGCGTCAGGCTGAGTGACACCAACATAGAAATAATCAGGGAAATAGTCAGCGTGACGGCAAATTCACGGAATAGCCGCCCAAGGATCCCCCCCATCAGCAGCAATGGAATAAACACGGCCACCAGTGAAAGTGTCATCGACAGAACCGTAAAGCTGACTTCCTGCGCCCCTTTGATGGCTGCGCGCACCGGCCCCAGCCCCTCTTCAATATGCCGGGTGATGTTTTCCAGCACCACGATGGCATCATCGACCACAAAACCGGTGGCGATAATCAGCGCCATCAGCGACAGGTTATCCAGGCTATAGCCCAACAGATACATCACCGAGCAAGTACCAATCAGGGAGACCGGCAACGCCAGCGCCGGAATGATCACCGCCTGCAAATTACGCAGGAACACAAACACCACAACAATCACCAGAAACGTAGCTTCCAGCAGTGTCACTTCGGTGGCACGCAGCGAGCCGGAAATCGTTCCCGAACGGTCCAGTGCGATGTGTAATTCCACATCTCCCGGCAGGTTCTCTTCCATCTGCGGGAGCGCGTTTTTTATCGCCTGAATGGTCTCAAGAATATTGGCTCCAGCCTGTCGGGTGACACCCAGCATCACGGACGGCGTACTATTGTAGTAACCAATATTGTATTTATCTTCCACTGAATCATAGACGTTGGCGATGTCACTCAGACGGATAGCCGCACCATTGATATAGGTAACAATCAGCGTTTTGTACTGCGCCGCCGTGCTTTGCTGGCCGTTGCCTTCAATCATCCACGACTGGCCGGAGCCTTGCAAAACGCCTTTCGGCAGGTTGGTGGTGCTGTTGGCGATGGCAGCGCGGATGGTATCAAGGGAAATGCCGTAATGGCTGATTGCTTCCGGGCGCAGATCGATTCGTACGCCGGGCAGCGCCGAGCCAACCAGTGATACCTGCCCTACACCGTTAACCTGGGCAATTTTCTGTTGCAGCTGGCTGGAGGCGATGTCGTACAGCTCACCTTTACTGCGGGTCTTGGAGGTCAGCGACAGCATGATGATCGGAGAGTCGGACGGGTTCACTTTCCGGTAGGTTGGCAGTGACGGCATGCTGCTTGGCAAGAGTGCCCGCGAGGCGTTGATCGCCGCCTGCACGTCACGCGCCGCACCGTTGATCTCACGATCAAGATCGAACTGCAACACGACGGTGGTGGTGCTCTGCGAACTGCTGGACGTCATTTCGCTGACGCCTGCAATCTGTCCTAACGCCCGTTCGAGCGGCGTCGCTACGGTCGCGGCCATGGTTTCAGGGCTGGCCCCAGGCAAACCGGCACTAACCACGATCACCGGGAAATCCATCTGCGGCAACGGTGCCACCGGCAACAAACGGTAACCGAGCAGTCCCAGCAGCACAATAGCGCCGGTCAGCAGCAGCGTCGCTACCGGACGGAAGATGAAAAAGCGCGAGATGCTCATCTATCGATCACCAGCCGGGTGTTGTAAGCCCTGCTGTTTTTCCTCCAGCAGTGCACGCTTTCTTCTCTGACGCGGATTCCAGCGGGTCGCCAGGCGGTCAAACATCAGGTAAATCACCGGCGTAGAGAAGAGCGTCAGCAACTGGCTGAAGATAAGCCCGCCGACGATCACCAGGCCCAGTGGCTGGCGCAGCTCTGCACCGGAACCACTGGCCAGCATCAGCGGCAATGCACCGAGCAACGCTGCCATCGTCGTCATCAGAATCGGCCGGAAACGCAGCAAGCATGCCTGATGGATCGCATCACGCGGTGACATGCCGTGTTTATTTTCGGCCTCCAGCGCGAAGTCGATCATCATGATGGCATTCTTTTTCACGATACCAATCAGCAAGATCACCCCAATCAGCGCAATCAGGCTAAATTCCGTATTGGCAAACAACAGTGAAAGCAACGCCCCCACAGCGGCAGATGGCAAGGTCGAAAGAATGGTCACCGGGTGAATAAAACTTTCGTACAGAATGCCGAGTACTACATACATAGTCAGCAATGCCGCCAGGATCAGCCACAGCGTATTGCCGGTGGCACTTTCAAAAGATGACGCAGCGCCTTGATAGCGCAGAGTAATACTGTCCGGCAACGAAATGTCGGCCAGTGTCTGCTTGATGGCGGTCTGAGCCTGCTCCAGTGAATAGCCATCTTTGAGGTTAAAGGAGACAGTCACTGCCGGGAACTGGTTCAGTCGCGCCTGCAGCAGGGCACCTGTACGCAGATGGATTTTAGCAATCGCGGTCAGTTTGACCATGCCCGCGGTCGAACGGGTCGAGGTCGTCGACGTCCCACTGGCCGACGTGCTGGTGGTCGAGCCCGAGGCGCTGGTCGTCGAGGTGCTGTTGGCATCCGTTGACGATGCAGAACTGGTATTGCTGGTGGCCAGATAAATATCGTCGAATGAGGCCGGAGACTGCTGGAACTGCGGCGCCACTTCAAGCACCACGCGGTACTGGTTCGACTGAGTAAAGATAGTGGAAACCAGCCGTTGACCGAAGGCGTTATACAACGCCGTATCAACGTCAGCGGCGGTGATACCAAAGCGCGCGGCGGCATCGCGATCCAGCTCGACGTAAGCCACTTGCCCCTGATTTTGCAGATTACTGACTACGTCGCTAAATTCCTGCTGCTGGCTCAGTTTTTCAATCAGCTTTGGCGTCCAGGTGACCAGATTTTCGCTATCCGCATCATCAAGCGTGAATTGGTACTGGCTCGGCGTTACCTGGTCATCGACCGTCAGATCCTGTGAAGCCTGCAGGTACAGCTCAATACCCGGTACCGCAGCGGTTTCTTCTTTAAGACGGGCAATAATGGCCGGGGCACGTTCTTTACGCTGGTCAAAAGATTTAAGGTTGATCTGCAAACGGCCGCTGTTGAGGCTGGTGTTATTGCCGTCAACACCGATGGTTGATGACACGCTGTCCACCGCCGGATCCTGCAAAATAGCGGCGGTCAGCATCTGCTGACGGCGGCCCATCTCACCGAAGGAGACATCCTGCGAAGCCTGCGTTATGCCCTGAATCATCCCGGTATCCTGCGACGGGAAAAAACCTTTAGGTACAACCACATATAGCAGCGCCGTTAATACCAGCGTTGCGGCGGCCACCAGCAGAGTCAGGCGCTGATGATTCAGCACCACGATTAACATTCGGTCGTAACCTGCGATCAATTTGTCGAACAGCTGCCCCCCCTTACGGTAAAAGCGGCTCTGATTTTCTTCAGGAATATGGCGCAGTAAATAGGCACACAACATGGGGGTCAAGGTCAGCGAGACCACCATCGATACCAGAATCGACACCGCCAGCGTAATGGCGAATTCTCGGAATAACCGCCCGACCACGTCCCCCATAAACAGCAGCGGAATTAGCACGGCGATCAAGGAAAACGTCAGGGAGATAATAGTGAAACCAATCTGTGCCGAGCCCTTCAATGCCGCCTGCATCGGCGTTTCGCCCTCTTCTAATCGCCGGGTAATGTTCTCGACCACCACGATGGCATCATCGATAACAAAACCGGTAGCGACAGTCAGTGCCATCAGCGACAGGTTGTTGAGGCTGAATCCGCACAGATACATCACCCCGAAGGTGCCGACCAGGGAGAGGGGGACCGCTACGCTTGGGATCAGAGTCGCCGCAACATTACGCAGGAACAGGAAGGTGACCATCACCACCAGTGCAATCGACAGCATCAGCTCAAACTGCACGTCGCTGATCGAAGCGCGGATAGTTTGGGTACGGTCAGACAAAATGGTGACTTTGACCGAGTCCGGCAGCGCCTCCTGTAATTTCGGCAACTGCTGTTTGATGGCATCCACCACGGCAATCACGTTAGCACCCGGCTGACGCTGTACGCTGATAATGATCGCCGGTTGCTTATTCGCCCATGCAGAGAGGTACTGGTTTTCCGGTGCTTCGGAGAGCGTGGCGATATCGCGCAGACGCAGCGCAGCCCCGTTCTGATAAGTGACAATCAGGTTGCCGTATTCCGCTGCGGTGCGCAGCTGGTCGTTAGCGTCGATGGTGATCGAATGGTATTTGCCGTCAAATCCGCCTTTGGAGCCGTTGACGTTGCTGTTACCAATCAGCGTGTTGATATCTTCCAGCGTCAAGCTATGTGCCGCCAGTGCGCGCGGGTTGACCTGCACGCGAATAGCAGGCTGATTGCCCCCTGCCAGCGTCACCATACCGACACCGGAGATTTGCGACAGCTTCAGCGCCACGCGGGTATTGACCAGATCTTGCACTTTGGTCAGCGGCAGAGATTCAGAGGTCACCGCCAGCGTTAGCACTGCGCTGTCGGCCGGGTTGACCTTTTTGTAGGTTGGTGGATTGGGCAGATCTTTAGGCAGCAGGCTGGTGGCGGCATTAATGGCGGCCTGCACCTCCTGCTCGGCAACGTCGAGTGAGAGATCCAGTGAGAATTTTAGAGTGATGATTGAAGAGCCACTGGCGCTGGTCGAGTACATCTGGCTCAGGCCCGCCATCTGGCCAAGCTGGCGCTCCAGCGGAGCCGTAATGCCGGAGGCCATCACGTCCGGACTGGCCCCCGGATACAGCGTGGTCACCTGAATGGTCGGGTAATCCACCTGCGGCAATGCCGAGGTAGAGAGCATGTTGTAGGCAAAAATACCTGACAGCAGTACCGCCACCATCAGCAAAATAGTGGCCACTGGCCTTTGTATAAAGAGGCGTGAAGGATTCATTTCGACCCGCTGTCTTTACCGGAAGTCGCTTTATCCACCCCGCCATGTTCGGCACGCTGTTTAGAGGTGCCGGCAGCCTTAGCGCTGCTCACCTCACCCGCCGCAGCGGCTTCAACAATTTGCACTTTGCTGCCATCGTTTAGTCGGTCAATCCCGGTAGTAACCACCTGCTCCCCCGGTTGAATACCGGTCAGCACGGCCACTTTATCATCGCCAAATGGCGGGCCAGATTTAACCTGACGGCGCTCAACTGTATTATCTGGTTTTATTACGTAAACAAAATCACCCGCTGCACTCAGTTGCAATGCGGCAGCCGGGATCACCGTGGCTTTCTCTAATGTTCCCACTTGTAAGCGGGCATTCACAAACTGGTTTGGATAGAGCTTTTCGTCATCGTTGTCGAATAGCGCTTTCAGCTTGATACTGCCGGTGCTGGTGTCGATTTCATTACTGATAAATTGCAGCTTCCCCTGCCCCAGTACGTCGCTGCCATCCTGATCAAAAGCCGTAGTGGGTAACTGTTGGCCACTGCGCAACGCTTTAAGCAGAGTTTGCAGGTTGCTTTGCGGAACACTGAACGTGACAGCAATCGGCTGAGTTTGGGTAATAGTGACGATACCTGTGGTATCAGAACTGCTAATCATATTACCGGGATCAACCAGTCGCAGTCCGACGTGGCCGCTGACCGGCGCGGTGATTTTAGCGAATTCAAGATTGAGTTTGGCGGCGGCAATCTGTGCCTGATCGGCTTTCACGGCACCGGCGTATTGACCCGCCGTCGCCATCTGGCTCTCCAGGTCCTGACGGGCAAGCGAGTCCTGTGCATAAAGTTTTTTGTAGCGGGCCAGGGTCAGCTCGGCGCTTTTGGCCAGCGCCTGATTTTGCGCTAAATCGCCCTGATACTGCTCCAGCGTCGCTTGATAGCTGCGTGGGTCAATCTGCGCCAACAACTGGCCCTGTTCTACTTTCTGCCCTTCAGTGAAATAGACTTTCATCAACTGACCGTTTACCTGGCTGGTCACCGTGACTGTCGCGTTGGCCACTACCGTCCCCAGAGCACGCAGGAACACCGGTACATCGGCCTGCTCGGCTTTCCCCGCCTGCACTGGCGTCACGGCACCGGCCATGGCTGCGCCGTGCATACCTCCGCGCATTCCGCCGCGTCCCGGCCCGCCATGCTTCGCCTCAGTCGTGGACGACGTGTGGTGGAAGGCAAAATACCAAACCAAAATTGCCGCGATAATCACAGCGATGACAAACCACAACCTTGTGCGGCGTTTGGAGCGGGAAGAGGTATTTGGCAGCATAACTTTCTTGGTTTCGCAGTAATTATAAGGAGAAAACAGCTGAATTTGGTCCTTCAACCAGACAGAATCATTATCCAGAAAATAGCCGCTGGCTGTTTTTAGGACAACGTAAAGATTACGTCAGCAATTGAGTTTATATGTGTCTATTGACTGAGTGAATTCTAACAGTAAATTCAACGAGTGGGATGACCGTTTTCTCCCCAGCTGCCCCCCTCATTGCCGATGGCACTATTGTGACGCAGGAGATTCCGGCCAAGGTTTTGGCGATGGGGCTACGATGTAAAGTGGCGTGCTAATTTCCGTAAACAACCTATTACAGCGGTAAATTCCGAATACTTCTCACATTGATAATTTGTATTGTTACGTCCCCGAGCTGTTGATATGTTGAGATAAAGTGTTTTTCCTTACTGGTTCTCATTGAGTTAACTACGAGGTGCGGCAAATCATTATGAGCGCAAATTTTCAGTCTAAGCCAGTTATTGGCGTCACGCTGGATAGCGAAGAAGCGGGCGGATACGCTGATTTTCCATGGTATGCATTACGCCAGAATTATATGGCAAGCCTGGCAGAGCTTGGCGCCATTCCACTGGCACTGCCCCATCACGGAGAGCTGGCCGATGATTATCTCTCTTTATGCGACGCCATCGTGGTCACCGGCGGCGCATTCGATGTTCCTCCCGCTCTTTTCAATGAACACCAATCCAGCGAACAAGTCCGGCTTAAACCTGCGCGCACTGAGTTTGAAAGCGCCATCATTCAGGGCGCTATGCGCCGTAATATGCCGCTGCTGGGGATCTGCGGTGGACAGCAACTGCTGGCGGTATTAACCGGCGGCACGCTGTATCAGCATATCCCAGATGCGCTTCCCGATGCGCTGGAGCACAGCACCACAGTCGATACCGAAAATGCTGGCGGCAAAAAACGCGCCCGCCATGAGGTAGAAATCTTTGCAGGGACGCTGCTCAGCCGCTGTGTCGACTCAACGCGTTATGAAGTTAACAGCTCTCACCATCAGGCGGTGAAAACAGTAGGTGAAGGTTGCCGCATTAATGCCGTCGCGCCCGATGGGGTGATCGAAGGCATCGAATGTGAGGGCTATGATTTTTGTCTCGGAGTGCAATGGCACCCCGAATACTTACAGCACCAGCAGGATAAACAACTGCTCGACGCGCTGATCAAAGCAGCGGTGCACTACCAGCAGACCATGCGCAGTAGCGGTCAGGCCATGGCACGGGCAATGAATCGTTTTGGTGACAACCCGCGATGACCTTAGCGAACCAAGCGGCCTTGCGCCATAAAACTGAACAGGCACTACGCGAGCTGGGTATTAATCAGACGGTTATCGCCCATCGTACGCTGCCCTTCTTTGAGGATATTGACGAGGCGCTGCTGGTCGTGGCTGATATCGATGAAAACGGCAAACGCCACCGTCTTACTCAGCCTGCCGCCGGCGCATGGCTGGAGATGAAACAGGCCGCGCTGCAAGACGGTGTGGCGCTACTGCTGGTGTCCGCGTGGCGCAGCTTCGATTACCAGACGGACCTTATCCGCTTAAAACAGCAGAGGGGGATCGCACCCGAAACCTTTTTTACCGCATTGGCACCACCGGGTTGCAGCGAACATCACACCGGCCGGGCGGTGGATATCAATACGCCCGGCTGTGACGAAGTTACCGGCATATTTGGCGAGACGCTGGCGTTTCGCTGGTTAAAAGACAATGCCACCCGCTTTGGATTTTCCCTCTCCTTCCCGCCAGATAACCCATGGGGCTTCATTTATGAACCCTGGCACTGGTGCTGGAATCCCTGAGATCGCAATGCTTTGTAAGTGACGGTTTAATTTTTAGGCGTGGCAATATTCGTGGCCCACACTTTAATGCGGTTATCCAGGACCACGGTAAATCCTGATTTGAGGTCAGTGTAAAAACGGTTAGCTCGCTGCGTATCGCTGAGAATATAGGTTGCGATGCTGCCTTGCCCCATTGGGATGCAGCTATAGCTTACTGGGTGTGGCGTGCTGTTAAAAAGTAACGATGCCGCAGCTGCTTTTCCTTCACAGGCGCTTTCACTCACCATGGAAATAACTACACCAGCCCACTGGGTACCAGGCCCCGTAATAGTGATTAGTACGGGTTCGTCCTTCTCTGTCTGCGTTGCGCCATAAATAAAACCGTGTCCTGTTCGCCAGACGTTATATTCGTTGGGCATGTAATTGGCAAAACTTGAGGCTGTGAAAAATAAAAACAAGCAGGGAAATAAGCGATTTATCACTTTTTCGTCCTTAAAAGCCATTCAGGCCACTTCTTGTAAGAATTCTTTTCATTCATCAAGTTAATCATTGCCAACGCTAAAAACGCAGCAGATTTCATCTGGCATAGGCTATTTAGTGAATGCCTCTTAAAATTTAGCTTAAGTTCACGCCAAAGCCAGCAACACACCTCATGTTCCCTGATACCCTTCGCTCCCCCACAACTTTCGTGCCCGGCAGGAATAATACGTCCTGAGACGGTTTTTAGTTGCCGCAATTGGTCAATTTGTGTATTTTTATGCAAATTAAGTGCATAAAACAACAAACACAACTGGAGTTACTATGTTTAAGTCATTAATTCTCGCCGGGTGCCTGCTCTCTTCCTTCGCGACATCAGCCTTTGCCGCCCAAACAACGTACGTCGTCGGCTCAGGGGGAACCTACCGTCCATTCGAATACGAAAATAGCCAGAAACAGCTGGAAGGCTTTGATATCGATATCATTAAAGCCATTGCTAAAGCCGAAAATTTTGACATAAAACTGGTCAACACGCCGTGGGAAGGTATCTTTGCCACGCTCAATTCCGGGGACCGCGACATCATCATTTCCGGCATCACCATTACCGATAAACGTCAGCAGATGGTGGATTTCTCGCACCCTTACTTCCCCGCTGAACAATCCATCGTGGTTCCGGCTGGCTCAAAAGTGGATTCCGTCTCTGCGCTGAAAGGTCAGAAAGTCGGCGTGGTGAACTCAAGCACCGGTGACATCGTGGTTTCTGATGAATTAGGCAAAAACAGCACCGATATTAAACGTTTCGACAATACCCCGTTGTTGCTGCAGGAACTGTCTGAAGATGGCATCGGCGCTGCCGTTGGCGATGTCGGCGTAGTGAAGTACTACATTAAATCCCATCCGGAGAAAGCCCTGAAGCTGGTGCCTGACAGCAAATTCCAGCGCCAATATTTCGGTATCGCCGTCGCGAAAGGCAATACCGAGCTGTTGGATAAAATCAACGCAGGCCTGAAAACCATCGTTGCTGACGGTACTTACGCCAAAATCTACGCCAACTGGTTTGATGCGAACGTTCCAACCCTGCCAGCCCAATAAGTATCTGTAGAGTTTGGATATTCAGTTTTGGAATTTTTTAAAATAGACAGGGGCGTTACCGCCCCTTCACAGGGAAAGGTATGACCGGATTTCGTTGGGAGATCATCTCTGAATATGCCCCGCTGTTTGTGCAGGGCGCGTGGATGACCATTAAGTGCACCATTATTTGCGTTATCTTAGGCACTACCTGGGGTCTGCTGCTTGGTTTGGGCCGAATGGCGCGTGCCGACGGCGGCCCATGGAAACTGATACTGCGTTTTGCCGTACAGTGGCCAGTACGGATTTATGTCAGCGCCTTTCGCGGTACGCCGCTGTTCGTGCAAATCATGGTGGTGCACTTTGCCCTGGTCCCGCTGTTTATTAACCCGCGTGACGGCATTTTAGTCAGCCATGGTTTGATGTCAGCCGACTTTGCCCGAGCGTTGCGCTCAGACTACGGTGCATTTTTATCCTGCGTGGTGGCAATAACCCTGAATGCCGGTGCCTATGTCTCTGAAATTTTCCGCGCCGGCATTCAATCGATTGATAACGGTCAGATGGAAGCATCGCGGGCATTGGGTATGGGCTGGGGCAAAACCATGCGCAAGGTGATTTTACCCCAGGCCTTTCGCCGTATTCTGCCTCCGCTGGGCAATAATGCCATCGCCATCGTCAAGGACTCCTCGCTGGCTTCAGCTATCGGCCTTGCCGACCTGGCCTACGCCGCACGTACGGTTTCCGGCGCCTATGCGACCTATTGGGAACCCTACCTGACCATTTCGCTGGTCTACTGGGTACTGACGTTCCTGCTTTCGCTGTTGGTTCAACACATGGAAAAGAGGTTTGGCAAAAGTGATTCACGTTAAGGATTTACAGAAACAGTTTGGTGAAACCCACGTACTGCGCGGCATTTCCTGTGATGTAGCACCGAAAGAAGTGGTGTGTATTATCGGGCCTTCAGGTTCAGGTAAGAGCACATTCCTGCGCTGTCTGAATGCGCTGGAAAAACCTAACGGTGGCGAAGTGGTGGTTAACGGCTTTGCCGTGCATGACCCGAAAACTAATCTGAATACGTTGCGCGCTGGTGTCGGCATGGTATTCCAGCGTTTTAATCTTTTTCCACACATGACTGTACTGGAAAATCTGATTATGGCCCCGATGGCACTCAAGGGATTATCTAAAGCCGATGCCATTTCACGCGCGGAAAAACTGCTGCAAAAAGTAGGGCTGATCGACAAGATCGATGCCTGGCCATCCAGCCTGTCCGGTGGCCAGCAGCAGCGCGTCGCCATCGCCCGCGCGCTGGCGATGGAACCGTCGATCATTTTGTTTGATGAACCTACCTCGGCGCTTGATCCTGAACTGGTCGGAGAAGTGCTGGCCGTGATGAAACAACTGGCGCTTGAAGGTATGACGATGGTGATTGTTACTCATGAAATGGGTTTTGCTCGTGAAGTGGCTGACCGCGTGGTGTTTATCGACCAAGGCGTGATTCAGGAACAGGGTACGCCTGAACAATTATTCACTCATCCAACGAATCCACGTACCAAAGAGTTTTTGAGCAAAGTACTTTGAGTTTTACGGGGCGCAGCCAGCGCCCCGTTCTTCGTTCTTCAACGCAATAACTTCAAAGCGCCGGTCAGAGATTTAACCCATTTATCCGCACCGCATAGCGCCAGACCATCCAGTACTTCAGTGACTAAATCCCGGCGTGGGAAGGCCTGTTCATACTCATCAAAACTGTGCATGGAACGAGCAAAAGCCGGGAAGGGTACTATTGCCCTGTCAGCCTCTAACGCCAGCGCTTTAAGCAAGATTTCGCGGATTTGCTCAGCACTCGCCTGCAGGATTGGCACCGGTAATTTCGAACTGACATCGATTATTCTGCCCATTGAATCACAAAGCTGACTGCCGGCCAGTTGCGGAAATTTGGCCGCCAGGCCGATGCTTAGCGCACTGGCGGTATTTGCAATGAGGCCAAGGGAAAGTTCAGGGTTAACAATGATCGCAAGGCGAAGTGAAGTACTCAACGTGGCGTCCTTTCAGGTTTATAAAAGTGCCTGAGATCATAGCCGCGCGCTGTAGATAAGTGCTTTCTTTTTACTCTCATTTCACGGTTTATTTGGTAATATATTTCTTTGATAAGAGTAAATAAGGAAAATTGTGCCAGACTTGAAGCTCTCACCGGCAGACCTGCGTATTTTACGCCAACTGCAAACTACCGGCCGGATAACCAATCAAGAATTGGCCGAGAAGGTAGGTATGGCGGCTTCACCCTGCTGGCGTCGGGTGAAGCAACTGGAAGACAGTGGCGTGATTGCAGGTTATCAGGCCAGAATCGATCGCAAGAAAATCGGACTGGGGATTCTTGCTTTTATCCGGGTCAAAATCGACAGCCACAGTGAAGAAGAAGCACAGCGATTTGAAAAGCAAGTGGGTGAGCTCAAACCGGTGATTGCCTGCTACGCGGTGGCCGGGGATGCCGATTTTATGTTGCAGGTAGTCGCACAAAATCTTGACAGCTTCTCGACATTTGCCATGGAGGTGGTTCGCCGCCTGCCCGGTATTAAAGAGATGCAAACCACTTTTGTCTTACGCGAAGTTAAACCGCTCGATGTACTGCCGTTAGGTTAAAGATGAAGTGACCATTGATCACTCCATCTTTAAGGGTGATTCATTAGTAACGGTCCGGAAGTTTAGTGGACAGTTCAACTAAGCGTCCTTTTTTTAGCTTAATATGGCCACCATAACTGAGGGCCGAGAGAATTTTCATTATTCCTGATCTCGCCAACTGGCTGCGCTCAAGGATATAATTTGCCACATTAATTTCGCTTTTACATATTGTTGTACTGTTCTCAATTTCATTTAAGAACATACACACCACTTCGTATGATGAGTTATTTATCAGTATAAGATCACGATAAACCTGACAATCTGATATGTAAGAGATGTAAGAAATCATATCTCCCAGAAGATCATGCTTTGTGACAAGATTTAAGACTTTTTCCAGCGATAAGCTGTAAACAACATTATTGTCTTTATTGATAAAATTATGTGTTTCGTAACGGAAAACGGAACCCTGTAAGCCAATTATGGCTGGCGCCTCAATGGTGGCGGCTAAAAGCTTATCTCGTGACCGGCGTACCTCTATCGTTCCTTCCATCAGCAGTATCACTTTCAAGCCGTAGGATTGGTTATGGAAAATAATAGTGCTGTCCTTATCTCCACCATTCGTTGACAGTTCGGCAGCGGGCAAGAAATGGCGTATCAGCCTCTCGATGTTCTCAGTGGGTTTCTGAGGTATCAGATTCGTTAAAGACCTTATATAGTTGGTCATCTTATAATTAAAATTATCTGGTGCATCCTGCTGTGACAAGCTTAACTCCATTAGGCTTTGACTGCCATTTTCCTGATATAAAATCATACAAAAGACAAGCTGACGCTAAGGTTAGCTTATCCATATTGAATAAAACCTTTCAGATTATTTCCAGATGATAAGATTATGCGTTCTTGTATTTTGCATACTATGGAACGGCACGCACTCACATGAGCCGGGGGGCACCATTTCGGTTATGCTCTGACATTAACATTTAACCTCAATGGAATTTCCCCATGTAAATCAAGCTCTCTCACAACAACTCATTGTTTTACACAACAATGCGTTACTATAAAAACAATCTTGTCAGGTTGAAATTTAGGCTATATGGATTATAGGTCAAAAACAATAGAGCAAGGATAAAGACGAGTAGGATTATCTTGCCCATAATTGAAAAATCATTTAAAAACAAAGACTTTTTAATAATGTGCATTTTTGGACAGTCGGAACCTCTTCCAATTAAATACAGTTAGATTATTATACATGCTATTGTTAACAGTAAAGATAACTCACAAGTTATTAGCATCACCCTTAGTTGCAAGTTGAAATGTTAAAATGACGCGCTTTGTATATCAGGTAAGGGAAAGCACACGTATGTTCTTGAATACCACTGTTGAGATTTTTATCTCATCTCTTTTTTCCTTATTCTTTACCTCAACATTTTCTGACGTATGCAAAGGTAAACTAACCCCAAAGGTCGTTAATAACCCTCGTTTTATCACAATGATTATCATCTCAGTAATTATTAATTTATTTCTAAATAAATCACTTTTTCTTTCATCATCGAAAGAAATATTTAATGGCAATCAATCTGACGCCAAAAATATTAATAGCGCGGATTTCAACTTGTCGCGCCCTCATATTCTCTCCATATTGAGCGTTAACGCCACTGAGCGCGAGAAAATTCGGCCTCGACGTGCCCATTGCGTTGAGTAAAAAACATCGCAATCCTGTTAAATCTAATTAACCATTCTTCTACGCCCCGCCTGACACCACTGTTTTTTTTACACGTCCAGACGTATCCAAACAGAAGCACTATCTACAGATATATCTAATGAACCTGCTAACCAATAACAGATTAAGCAACAGTAGGTTTCATTGTGGGCAGTGGAAGGATATGGCTTGAGTAGAGATTATATCTGACGATATGGGGTGTTCGGGGTGTTCGGGGTGTTCGGGGTGTTCGGGGTGTTCGGGGTGTTCGGGGTGTTCGGGGTGTTCGTTTGGAGCGGGTGAAGGGAATCGAACCCTCGTATGCAGCTTGGGAAGCTGCCGTTCTACCATTGAACTACACCCGCTTTGGTGTGCGAGGGCATTATAACTGGTTATGCCCGCTGAGCAAGACG
>Ga0209847_1000060_pt1 | contig 52093 bp, 36 predicted proteins | sample OrgsoiDNA_201060_FD_185808 | JGI IMG/M metagenome (GOLD analysis project Ga0209847, IMG submission 185808) | Permafrost soil microbial communities from the Arctic, to analyse light accelerated degradation of dissolved organic matter (DOM) -... | ecosystem: Environmental > Terrestrial > Soil >... | reverse complement strand
CCCTGGGTGTGGGTCCAGTCGTCAGCCTTGTAACCCGCGCCGAGGGCGGTGGCGATGTCGTTCGACACTTTAGGCGCCGCGTACAAATCCTTCACCGCCAGGCGCACGCTCTGCACCTGATTCGGTTGCCAGTGCTGCATTTGCGCGGCATCCGCCATGTGGATCAGCGCCATCGAGCCGTCCAGCTCGGCGCCGACCTTGAACACACCGACCACGTTCAGCCGCTGCATGCGCGGAGTGATGCCGCCCGGTGCGGTGCTGACTTCCGGCACGATCAGGGTGATCTTGTCGCCGACGTTCAAGCGGAAGCGCCGCGCGGTGATTTCACCGACTACCACGCCGAACTCGCCGGGTTTCAAGTCATCGAGGCGACCTTGCACGATGTGCTGCGCAACGATCGAGACCTTGCCTTCCTGCGCCGGATCGATGCCGCTGACCTGGATCGGCTGCATCGAGCCTTTATAAGACAGCATGCCTTCCATCTCGGTGAACGGCACGGCGGCGGTCACTTCCGGATTTTTCATCGCTGCCGCGGCCACTGGCTGCCAATCGTCGATCGGGTTCACGCCGACGATGGTCGCGTGGGGCACCATGCCGAGAATGCGCGAGCTCATTTCGCGCTGGAAGCCGTTCATCACCGACAACACCACGATCATCGCCAATACGCCCAGGGCGAGGCCGATCATCGAGGTCATCGAGATAAAGGATACAAAGCGATTGCGGCGCTTGGCGCGGGTATAGCGCGCGCCGATAAAGATCGATAACGGTCTGAACATTCGCTGGGGCACCGTATAAAAATAAAAGACCCGACGTCTTTTCAGACGTCGGGTTTGGGCCGATCAGATGGCTGTCAGGCGACCTTCCTGCAAATGCAGGACGCGGTCCATCTGGCGGGCCAGGTTCATGTCGTGAGTCACCACCAGGAACGCCGTGCGCATCGAGGTGCTGAGTTCCAGCATCAAATCCTGAATACCTTGGGCGGTGTGGGAGTCGAGGTTGCCGGTCGGCTCGTCGAGCATCACCAGGCCAGGATTGTTCACCAGGGCGCGGGCGATGGCCACACGCTGGCGTTCGCCACCGGACAGCTCCGACGGTTTGTGCTCCAGGCGATGGCCCAGCCCTACTCGCTCCAGTAACGCGGTGGCACGCTGACGCGCTTCCGGGATCGCAGTCTTGCCGATCAGCAACGGCATGCAGACGTTTTCCAGCGCTGTGAATTCCGGCAGCAAGTGGTGGAACTGGTACACGAACCCTAGGGAACGGTTACGCAGCAGGCCACGCTTCTTCTCGCTCAGTGCCGACAGCTCTTCGCCATCGAGCCAGACGCTGCCCTTGGTTGGCGTGTCGAGGCCGCCCAACAGGTTGAGCAAAGTACTTTTGCCCGAACCCGAAGTGCCGACGATGGCCACGCGCTCACCCGGATGCAGTTCCAGTTGCAGACCGGCCAATACTTCTACCGACTCCGGGCCTTCCTCGTAGGATTTGCCCAGGTTGCGGCAGCTCAAGATTGCTTTATCACTCATGCCCGACTCACTCATAACGTAGCGCCTCCGCAGGCTGGGTGCGCGCGGCACGCCAGGCTGGATACAGGGTGGCGAGGAAACTCAGTACCAACGCGGCGGCGCAGACCATCAATACGTCCTGGCTCTGCACTTGCGACGGCAGGTAATCAATGAAATACACGTCGGCGTTCAGGAATTTATGCCCGATCAACCCTTCGAGGGCCGAGATCGCGGCGCTGACGTTCAGCGCGGCGAAGATCCCGACCACAGCGCCGATCAGCGTACCGATCACACCAATGACCGTGCCCTGGACCATGAAGATCGCCATGATCTGCCCCGGCGTGGAACCCAGGGTACGCAGGATCGCGATGTCGCCCTTCTTGTCGTTCACCACCATTACCAGCGTGGAGATGATGTTGAAGGCCGCAACGGCAACGATCAGCAGCAACAGCAGACCGATCATGGCTTTTTCCATGCGGATCGCCTGATACAGGTTGCCGTGGGTACGGGTCCAGTCGCGGGCATAGTAATGGTCTTCGCCGAGTTGCTGGGCGATGGTCCATGCCGTGCGCGGCGCCTGGAACAGGTCGTCGAACTTCAGGCGCAGGCCCTGGACCTGATCGGGTTTCCAGCGGTGCAACCTGGCCAGATCCTGCAGGTTGGTCACACCCAGGTAGCCGTCCAGCTCACCGGCGCCGACATGGAAGATGCCGACCACGGTAAAGCGTTTCATACGCGGGAACATCCCGGCCGGGGTCACTGTGACTTCCGGCGCGACGAACGTCAGCTTATCGCCGATGGACGCACCGAGCTTGGCCGCAGCCTTATCGCCAATGACGATGCCGAAGCTGCCGGGGGTCAGGTCGTCGAGCTTGCCCTGCTGCATGAAGTTATCAATGATCGAGACCTGCCGCTCCAGCGCAGGGTCGATGGCATTGAGCAGCACCTTGGACACCTTGCCGTTGTTGGTCAGCAGGCCCTGCATCTGGGTGAACGGCGCAACGGCCGTCACCTGCGGGTTCTGCTTGACCTTCGCGGCCAGGCTTTGCCAGTCACTGATGGGTTCACCGGACTCGATGGTCGCGTGGGGCACCATGCCCAGCACGCGGGTGCGCATCTCATGATCGAAGCCGTTCATCACTGAAAGCACGACGATCATCACGACCACGCCAAGGGCGAGCCCGATCATCGAAGTCAGGGAAATGAACGACACAAAATGATTGCGACGCTTTGCACGGGTATAACGCGTGCCAATAAATACGAAGAGAGGTCTGAACATGTCGGGGCTTGTTCGGAGGGAAAAGGAACGTCCTTGTGGCGGGGGTCGATAACCAGCTTTACACTCAGACCACCGCCGCTACCATGGGTTCGCCATGTCGACATTAGATGAAGAAGATCGCCGCGAATACTACCGTATCGAGGACGCGATCGCACTGGAAATTCGGCCCCTGTCCGCTCCCGAAGCCGCAGGCCAGGAAGTGTTGCAGGATGCTTCCCCGCTGTTCAACCTGCTCAGCGAACTGCACCTGAGCGAATTCGAGTCGCAGCACCTGTTGCGCCAGATCAGTGAGCGCGACCGCAGCATCGCCGCCTTCCTGAAATCCCAGAACAAACGCATCGACCTGCTCAGTCAGGTGATCGCCCTGACTGTGCTCGGGCACATTGGCGAACCGCAACCGGTGATCATCTCTGAAGGCGGCATCGACTTTCAGCACCCGACGCCCATTGCGGCCGGGGCGCACCTGTCAGTCAAAATGGTGCTGATGCCGCAAGCGCTGGGCCTGCTGCTGCGGGCCAAGGTCACCCACTGCGACCGCAAGGGCGACGGCTACGACGTCGGCACCGAGTTCGAGTACCCGACCGATGCCCAACGCCAGTTACTCGCCCGCTACATATTGCAAAAGCAGGCCCAGGAACGACGCCTGGCCCGCGAACAAAACGAATCAGGCATTTAATTAAGGAAGAACCGTGACCCTCATCTACGGCCATCGCGGCGCCAAAGGCGAAGCACCGGAAAACACCCTCACCAGTTTCCAGGAATGCCTCAAGCACGGCGTTCGCCGTTGCGAACTGGACCTGCACCTGTCCATGGACGGCGAATTGATGGTCATCCACGATCCGACGCTCAAGCGCACCACCGACCGTCGCGGCAAAGTGGTCGAGCATTCGGCAAAAGATCTGGTGACCTACGACGCCCGCAAGGGCGGCCCGGGCTGGATCAAGCCGTGCCCGATTCCAACGCTGGAAGAACTGTTCGAGAAGTGTGATTTCGAGCACTGGCAACTGGAAGTCAAAAGCGCTTCGCGCACTCGCGCCGCGACCACTGTGTTGGCGATTCGTGAAATGGCCCAGCGTTTCGGCCTGCTCGACAAGGTAACCATCACCTCAAGTTCGCGCGAAGTGTTGAAAGCCGCGCTGGACCTGGTGCCGGACGTGTCCCGCGGATTGGTGGCCGAGTATGCCTGGCTCGACCCGTTGAAGGTCGCGCAAAGCTATGGCTGTGAGATTCTGGCGCTGAACTGGACCCTGTGTACGCCGGAACGCCTGCAGAAGGCGCAGCGCCAGGGGCTGCATGTGTCGGTATGGACAGTCAACGAGCCCGCGCTGATGCGCAGACTCGCCGACTTCGGCGTTGACAGCCTGATTACAGACTTTCCCGGTTTGGCCACTGCCACGCTCGAGAATTGCTGAAATCGGTCTCCCCGGCCGGCTCAGGCCACCGGCCGGAGCCGCTCAAAAAAGCCGGTTGAGGCCATCGTACGCCGCTACCCGATAGGCTTCGGCCATGGTCGGGTAGTTGAACGTCGTGTTGACGAAGTACTTAAGGGTGTTCAGTTCGCCCGGCTGGCTCATGATCGCCTGGCCGATGTGAACAATCTCCGACGCCTGATAGCCGAAGCAGTGAACGCCCAGCACTTCCAGGGTTTCGCGGTGGAACAGGATCTTCAGCATGCCCTGAGGCTCGCCGGCGATCTGTGCACGCGCCATGCTCTTGAAGAACGCCTTGCCCACTTCGTACGGCACCTTGGCCTGAGTCAGCTCTTGCTCGTTCTTGCCGATCGAGCTGATCTCCGGAATGGTGTAGATGCCGGTCGGCACGTCATTCACGAAGCGCCAGCTGTTGTTATCAACAATGCTGCCAGCCGCCGAACGGCCCTGGTCGTGCGCGGCACTGGCCAGGCTTGGCCAGCCGATCACGTCACCGGCACCGTAAATGTTCGGCACGCAGGTGCGGTAGGCTTCATCAACTTCGATCTGGCCACGGCTGTTGACCTTCACGCCGATGTTTTCCAGACCCAGCGCGTCGGTGTTGCCGGTACGGCCATTGCACCAGAGCAAGGCGTCGGCCTTGATCTTCTTGCCGGACTTGAGGTGCAGGATCACACCGTTGTCCACGCCTTCGACGCGGTCGTAGTCTTCGTTATGGCGAACCGTGATGTTGTTGTTGCTGAAGTGATAGCTCAGGGCCTGGGATATTTCCGAGTCCAGGAAGCTCAGCAACTGACCGCGGTTATCCACCAGCTCAACCAGTACACCCAGCCCACTGAAGATCGACGCGTATTCGCAACCGATCACGCCAGCGCCGTAAACGATGAGTTTGCGCGGGGTGTGGCCGAGGCTGAGGATGGTGTCGCTATCGTAGATACGCGGGTGATGGAAATCGATGTCCGCCGGGCGATAAGGACGCGAACCGGTGGCGATGATGATGTGCTTGGCGACCAGCTTCTCGACCACACCGTTGGCGCAAACCACTTCGATGGTTTGCTCGTCGGCGAAGCTGCCGGTGCCGAAGAATACGTCGACGCGGTTACGGGCGTAGTAGCCGGTGCGCGAAGCGACTTGTTTGGAGATGACTTTTTCGGCGCTTTTCAGTACGTCCGGGAACGAGAACCAACGCGGCTCACCAATGGCCCGGAACATCGGGTTGGTGTTGAACTGCATGATCTGCCGGACGGAGTGACGCAGTGCCTTGGACGGGATGGTACCCAGGTGGGTGCAGTTGCCGCCGACCTGGCGACGGCTGTCGACCATTGCCACTTTGCGTCCTGCTTTGGCGGCGTTCATTGCCGCGCCTTCTCCCGCCGGGCCGGAACCCAATACCACCACGTCGTAGTTGTAGACAGCCATGCATACTCCTCAGAACAGGCCGCGGCGCCCTCGGCACCGGCGGCTAAATCACGCCGATCTGCGGCGTGAAGGAACAATTTGGGGTCAATTCAGAACCCGGACACAGTCTATAGAAGCGTCAACGCCGCGCACATTAACCCTTGGTCGCGTCGTAGGCTACTTTTGCCTGCACGACAACGCCAGCCTTCAATGCGCGAATCGCCGTAATCATTCGGTTTTGCCGCCACTGAGGCGTTCAAAAGCCTGATTAGTCCGTGTGACGAAACCTGTATCGGCACGAATCACAAAGAATGCACCAATGTTGTGTTTTTCCGCGTAGTCCCAACCCCGCTCGGGGCCGAGAATCAGCAACAGCGTCGATAAGCCATCGGCCATCAGGGTTGAAGGAATAATCACCGTGACCGAGGCGAGGTTGTGGGTGATCGGCGCACCGGTGCGGGCATCGAAGGTGTGGGAGTAACGCTGGCCGCCCTGTTCGAAATAATTACGGTAGTCGCCAGAGGTGGACACACCGTAGCCGTCGACATTAATGATGCGTTCAGCCACTTGTTGATCGTCCCGTGGTTCCTCCAGGGCGATCTTCCACGGCGAACCGTCGAGCTTTTTACCGACAGCCTTGAGTTCGCCGGTGGCTTCGGCGAGGTAGCTGTGGATGCCCAGCGCTTCGAGTCTGGCGGCAATGGTGTCCACCGTGTAACCGGCGGCAATGCTGTTGAAGTCAACCTCGATGGCGGCGTCCTTGCAGAGCTGATCGCCGTTAATGCGCAGGTGCCCGTGACCGACGCGCTTCATTACCTCGGCCAACGCTTCGGCGCTCGGGACTTTTTCTTCTCGACCCTGCGGACCGAAACCCCAGAGGTTCATCAGCGGTTCAACAGTCAAGTCGTAGGAGCCTTCGCTTTGCAGCGACAGCTGCTCGCCGACGCGGACCAATTCGAGGATCGCCGCGGGCATTGTCTGACAGCTATTGGCAGGCAGATCGTTGAAACGCTCGATGTCCGAGTCGCTGCGGTAGGTGGACATTTGCCGGTCGACGTCGGCGAGGATTTTCTCGACTTCGACCTGTACCTCTTTCGGGCCGGGCAGCCCGGCGTGACGCAGGTATTTGATCGAATAGGTGCTGCCCATGGTCGGTCCGCCGAAGCTTTCCATGGAATCGCCGTTGCCGCAGCCGGATAAGGCGCTGATCAACACAACGAAACTGACTAACCGCCAATTCGACAAATCCTGCCTCCCCAAGAGAATTCCCTGACACAACGCCATTGCGGGCCATTATGCGACACAACGGTGGGAGCGGGCTTGCTCGCGAAAGCGGTGTGTCAGTCACATTGATAGCGACTGACACTCCCTCTTCGCGAGCAAGCCCGCTCCCACATTTGATCTGCGTTGCACCAACGCTTAATTCACTCAGATCCAAGATGTGGCGTGGCTAATGGCTATATCGTTTAAGCAGCAGGCTAACTAATTGTTGCCTACGCCAACTCATACACATATCGTTACAAAACTGTTCGGTGCGTGCCTGCGTGCTTGAGGCCGACAGCGAGGAAGCGTCATGACCAGGGATTTCCAATAAGACAGCCAAAGTGAGTGCGTTCAAATGTCCTCGAATACGGGCAAAGGCAAGGCGATCTTTCGCGTTGTCAGCGGTAACTTTCTCGAGATGTTCGACTTCATGGTCTACGGCTTTTATGCCACGGCCATTGCCAAGACCTTCTTCCCGGCCGACAGCGCCTTCGCATCCCTGATGCTGTCCCTGGCGACCTTCGGCGCCGGGTTCCTGATGCGTCCGCTGGGTGCGATTTTTCTCGGCGCCTATATTGACCGTCATGGTCGTCGCAAAGGGCTGATCATTACCCTCGCGTTGATGGCTGCCGGTACGGTGCTGATTGCCTGCGTGCCGGGTTACGCCACCTTGGGTGTCGCCGCGCCGCTGATCGTGCTGTTCGGTCGTCTGTTGCAAGGCTTCTCGGCGGGCGTGGAACTGGGCGGTGTGTCGGTCTACCTGGCCGAGATTGCTACTCCAGGCCGCAAGGGCTTTTTCGTCAGTTGGCAGTCCGCCAGCCAACAAGCCGCCGTGGTTTTCGCCGGTTTGCTGGGTGTGGGCCTGAACCACTGGCTCAGCCCGGAACAAATGGGTGATTGGGGCTGGCGCGTGCCGTTCCTGATCGGCTGCATGATCGTACCGGTGATCTTCGTGATCCGTCGCTCGCTGGAAGAAACCCCTGAATTCCAGGCGCGTAAACACCGCCCTACCCTCCAGGAAATCGTCCGTTCGATCGGTCAGAACTTCGGTATCGTTTTCGCCGGCATGGCGCTGGTGGTCATGACCACCGTATCGTTCTACCTGATCACCGCCTACACCCCGACCTTCGGTAAAGCCGAACTGCACCTGTCAGATTTTGATGCGCTGCTGGTCACCGTGTGCATCGGCGTGTCGAACTTCTTCTGGCTACCAGTGATGGGTGCGCTTTCCGACAGGATCGGACGTAAACCCCTACTGTTGGCGGCGACGATTCTGGCGATCCTCACGGCCTACCCTGCCCTGTCGTGGCTGGTGGCCAACCCGAGCTTCAGCCATTTGCTGATCGTCGAGTTGTGGCTGTCATTCCTGTATGGCTCGTACAACGGCGCCATGGTGGTCGCCCTTACCGAGATCATGCCGGTAGAAGTTCGTACAACCGGTTTCTCCCTGGCCTACAGCCTGGCGACCGCAACCTTCGGCGGCTTTACGCCGGCGGCGTGCACCTACCTGATCCACATACTGGACAACAAGGCTGCGCCGGGTATCTGGCTCAGCGGTGCAGCAGTGATGGGGTTGATCGCGACGCTGGTGCTGTTCCGTGGCAACCGGCATGAACTGCGGACTGCGCAGGCCGCAGTGGTCGGCGGCACCCGGTAAATCGCATTCGCGAGCAGGCTCGCTCCCACAGGATTGCATCAAACCTGTAGGAGCGAGCGGTGCGACGATTCGGCTTGCCCGCGAAGAGGCCCGAAAAATCCCCTCAATTCATCGATTCGCCACTTTCAACGACTGACTCCATCCCCCGCCCAACGCCTTGTACAACGTCACCTGATTGATCTCCCGCGCCAGCTCCAGCTGCGCCCATTTCTGCTGCGCATCGAACAGCGAACGCTGGGCGTCCATGGTGGAAAAATAACTGTCCAGCCCCGCCTCGAACCGTAAGCGCGATTGCCGATAGGCCTCTTGATAATCCCCTACCAGTTTTTTCTGGAACTCCACCTGCGTGAGCATTTCCTGCCGAGCGTTCAAGGCATCTGCGGCTTCGCGAAAGGCATTCTGCACCGTGGCCTCATAAGCCGCCGCCCGGCCATCGAACCGCGCATGACTGGCATCCACCTGTGCCCGACGCGCACCGCCATCGATCAACGGCATCGATCCCGCCAACGCCAACGACCAGAACTCCGCCGGGCCACTGAGCAATCGGGAAAAATCCCCCGTCAGACTCCCCAGCGCCGAGGTCAGGGAAAACGTCGGAAAATACGCACTGCGCGCCGCGCCAATGTCCGCGTTGGCAGCGCGCAACAGCGCTTCGGCTGACATGATGTCGGGCCGTCGCTCGACCAATGACGAAGGCAAACCTGCCGGCACATCCAGCGTCGCCAATTGCTCACCCAGCACGCCAGTCGGCAGTAATCCCACCGGCACCGGCTGCCCCACCAACACTCGCAACGCGTTCATGTTTTGCGCCACTTGCATGCGGTAGGTGTTGACCTGCACGGCGGCGGTGTTGGTTTGCGCATCCGCCTGGTGAACGTCGATCCGCGCACTGGAACCGAGGTTGAAACTCTTGCGCAACAACTGCCCGTAACGGTCCTGGGATTGGTAGGTGTTCTGCGCGAGGTCGAGCAAATTCTGATTGGCCTTGAGGCTCAGCCAAGTGCTCGCCACTTCGCCGATCAGCGCCAACCGCGCCGTTTGATAATCCGCTTCCGATGCCTCGAAACGCGCCCCAGCGGCATTGCGCTGACTGCGAATGCGCCCGAAAAAATCCAACTCGTAGGACGTAAATCCGCCAGTCGCCTGAAAAGTATTGGCGATGCTGCCGGCACTGTCGCCACCGCCCGGCGTACGCACCAACGGCGGCAACTTGCTGCGCCCGGCGTAGGTGTTGAGGCCGATGGTAGGAAAAAGCCCGGATTCAGCACTGTCATACCCGGCCCGCGATTCTTCAACGCCAGCCGCAAACTGACGCAGGCTGCGGTTGTTGACCAGGGCCATTTCGATCAACTGGCGCAGTCGGTCATCCACCACAAAACCACGCCAATCCTTGTCGAACGCCTGCTTGCCGACACAGCACTGGCCGGCGGTGTTGGCCGGCCATTGCTGATCGATCGGCGCATCGGGTTTCTCGTAAGTGGGCTCCAGCGAGCATCCGCCGAGCAACACCAAAGACATGAAGCATGAAGTGGGTAAGCAACGGTTCATGGCGCGCACCTACAAGCGTTGGCCGAGCAAGGCTCGCAACGGAGAAAGAAGCAAAGTCCACACACCGGACGATCTGGACACACTGATCGGGGGCAATGGCTGCTTGTGCGAACGGACGATGACCGGCCGCCAACGCGGTGACGATGCGTAGGACGGCGCCTTGACCGGCGCAGGCAAACGCGGCGCGTTGTTCTTTTCGCCCAACAACGCGCGCTGCAGCAAGGTGCCAAACGCCAGTGCCGGCTCAGCCTTGCTGACCACATTGATCGTCGCATCGCTGAACAGCCGCGCAATCAACCGCCGACGCAAGCCTTCGTCGAGATCGACAAACCTCAAGCCCAATTGATCAGCGCCGTGATTGCGCATGACTTCGACGTCCAGCCAGCCCAGTCGGTTGATCCACACCTGACCGCACAACCCGGGCTTGATCGAGGACGCAAAAGCACAGGTCATCGATGCACCGCTGAGGGAAATGTCCTTCAAACGCCCCGCCAATGTCTTACCGCCAAAGCGGAAACCAGTTGGCTTATCGAAGGGAAAACGCTCTTCGCCGTGCAGTCGCGGCCGGTCGACGCACGCCACCAACGTTGCGAGGTTGTAGACCAGCGCGACAACCGTCCAGCAGAGGTTGAACATCATGTTGCCGTCAAACGCGGCGGCGGTGCTGATGGCGATGTAGGCACCGAATTGCGATAACAGTGTCAGCGCTAAAAAGAACCCAAACAGCTTCCAGTGCACCATCGTCTTCGAACGGTCGAGGCCCTTGGCGGTGACTTTGAACGGTCGCCCGAACGGTCGAATCATGGCGCTGGCAATGGTCGCCGTGACCGCCAGCGAAGCGACGATCTGCGTGACCTCGGTGAAGATCGGCAGGGTCCGCCGGTCGGTGACCCAAGTGCCGTAGCCCCAGAACGCGATGAGTGCCGGCATGCCGTAGGCGAGGAAATCCGCCGGGTTAGCGTAGAACCCGGCGATGCCGAAGTACCAGTACAGCACCGGCGACACCAGCATCATCAAAATGAACGGTTTGGAAAACCAGTGCATCAAGCCGTGGATGTAGTGCAAACGGTCGTTGAGCGTGTAGCCGCTGCCGCGCAACGGTCCGTCCTTGAGCAGCGCGACCTGGATCGTGCCCAGGCACCAGCGACCACGCTGGTTGATGTACTCGGTCAGGCCCTCGGCAGACAAACCGATGGACAAGCGTTCGTTCAGCCAACGGGTGACGTAGCCTTTTTGTAGCAATCGGTAGGTGGTGTAGATGTCCTCGCACACCGAGCCTGTAGGAAAGCCGCCAATCTCGGTGATCAAATCCCGCCGCACCACGAAGGAAGTGCCAACACAAAACGCCGCATCCCACCCGTCCTTGGCCGGTTGGAATACATCGAAAAACACCCGTTGCTCATCCACCCAGCACGCTGACGTGCCAAGGTTGTGCTGGATCGGATCGGGGTTGTAGTAGAACTGTGGCGTTTGCACCAAACCGACTTTCGGATCGTCGAACAGACCGAGGGTGCGCATCAGGATCGGCTGCTGCGGCGCAAAATCGGCGTCAAGCACCAGAATGTACGGCGCGTTGCTACCGGCCGCCGACTGGCGCAATCCGTTATTCAGGTTGCCGGCCTTGGCGTGGGCATTGTCCGGGCGCCTGGCGTATTGCACGCCGACCTCGGCGCAGTAGTCACGTAACCAGTCGCGTCGGGTATCGTCGAGTACCCAAATGGTGAAGTTCGGGTAGTCGATGGCCTGAGCGGCGATGATGGTTTTTTCGAGGATCTCCAAGCCTTCGTTGTAGGTGGCGATAAACACGTCCACTGCCGGCACGTTGCGGCCTTGGGCGCGTAGTTGTCGTTCGCCGGCATCGGCCTGCGGACTGTGATCAGAACGACAGAGCATGACGATGATGGAAAACAGCGTGTAGCCGATCGCCAACATTTCGAAGAACAGGAAGGTGTAAGACCAGACCGTGGCGAACCCGGAGTGACCATCGGGCAAGGTGTCGCGGATCCGCCAGGCCGCGTAATTGACCAGCAACAACGCAGTGACGGCGCCGAATCCTGCGCGGGCGGCCCATTGGTCCCGGTGAGTCAGGCAGGTGAACAGCACCACCACCGCCAGCGTCCAGAAATTGATTTGCAGCAGTTGCAACGAGTCCAGTGCCTGCATGTCAGTCAGCCTCTAGCGAACCGGTAAAGGGATTGACGCCGGTGGCAGCAATCGCCGCCCACGCCGTGGCGCCCAAGTGAGGCAGGTGGTAATAAAAGAAGTCGTTGGTGACGGAGTCCGGGCCTATGGCCAGCCCGGTACTGATGCGTGGTGCCGGTGTAGCGAACAGCCAACCGTTGCCAGCCTCTTGGGCGAGCAGCACGTTCCACAGCGGTTGCGCCTTGTCACTCAAGCCGCTCAATTGCGCGACGGCGGCAGCCTGAGCGGTGCCTTCGGTCCATAAGCCGTCAGGGTCGCGGTTGAAACCGTAGCCATCGCCCGCCCGGTGGGCATGATCAATAAACGCGAAGACCCGACGCCAATCCCTGGGGGGATCGTGCAAGGCAATCAATGGCCAGATCTGTGCGTCCAGCCCTGAGCGCACACGGTCAGACGTCTGCCCGTCCGCACCGGTGCCAATCAGAAACCGCCCTTCCCCGGCATCCCACTGGCTCGCCACAAATTGCCGGGCGATCTGCGCCTGCTGCGCCGAATCCGGATCCGGCGCTACTGCGTTGAGCGCGGTCCAGGCTGCTGCGAGATCAACGTTGTGCTCCGTGGATTTCCAGTTCTGCTGGGTTTGTTTGGCGAAGTAGCCGTAGTAGCCACCGCTGAAGCCCGCCGGGGATTGCCCGTCGTAGGTATTTTTCTGTGACCAGTGCAGGACTTTTCGTGCAGCCTCAAGGTAAGACGCCTCGCCGCTTTGGCGATAAGCTTCCAACAACGCCAGCGCGGCCCAGGCCTGATTACCGGTGGCGCTGCTGACTTGATAGGCGTCCTGATTCCAGGCGTTGCGCTCGGTGCTCCAGTAACCCGGCAATTTCATCGACCCAGAGCCGACCGGACCGGCGGCGTAGGCGTTGCGCAAGCGCCCGTCCTGATACTCGGGATCGTGCTGGGTGGCGAAGGCCAGGGCATCAGCGATCCGGCGCGCGGATTCGGTTTTGCCACAGGCAAACAACGCGATACTCGCCAAGGCGTTGTCGTAGGTGAACGCCACGCCGCGCAGGGCCAGAATCGGTGCAGGCTGGCCGTTCAACGGCGGATAACTGGCCACCAGCACCGGGCCGGCTGGCTCCGACGCCACAGCCCGATCCAGCGCTGCGCACGTCATCGCCACCAATTGCGGCCGTGCTTGTGCCGCCAGTGCCGACGCGCCGCTGCCGATCAGGATCACGCCGACGATTCCTTGCAAGATCCTGTTCATGGCCGCGAGACCTCGGCACTTGCCCACAGCCCTGGATTGCAGGTCATGGCGCGCTGAGCGTCGGTAAGGTCGGCGGCAAAGGTGCCAACGACGTACACCGAGTTCTGTTCGGCATACGGGAACGGCACGCTGTAGCTGTTGGCGCGAATGTCCGAAGCGCTGGACAACAACTGCACCACGTTGGCCTTGAGCGGTTCATTGAGGCCACGGATTTTCACCGTCAGCACGCTGTCGCGATCAATCTTGCTGGCCATGCGTTCGGGGAACACCGCAATCACGTAGCTCTGTCCGCAATCGGTGGCGCGCAGCAGCGTTGATCCGGCCTGCACCAGCGTGCCTTGGGGTGCCAATAACTCCTGAACGGTGCCCGGTGAGTAGGCCACCACATCGTAACCAGCCATCAACTTGACCCGGTTCTGCTCGGTTTCGATCAGTTGATTGAGGTTGTCGAGCTCACGTTGATAGGTCGCTCGGTTGCGCGCCTGATTGTCCAGGCTGAGTTTGAGGGTGGTCATTTGCGCGCTGAGATCGAACATGCGCAGTTGATCGGGATCGAGGTAGACCTGTTTGTTGGCGGCGCTGACATCGCCGTCATTGATCCGCAACTGCGAGCGCACCGACTCAGCGGCGCCCTGCAACGAAGCCAACTGCGCTTTCGATGATGCAACCACCGCACCACTCACCGCCCCTTGTGTGAACAGATCCAGATTGCGTTCGACGGTTTCCTGAGCATCCATCAACCGCGCATTGGCTGCGCTGTTTTCGGCTTTCAGGGCTTTTTGGGTGAACAGTTGGCGGGTGTGGAAAGCTGTTTGGTATTGCTGGCTAGTCCTCTCCAAGGCCTCGTAATACTGCTGATCGTGATCGGCCTGACTGGCTGAAGACGACAGTTCCTGCTCCAGGGTCAATCGCCGGGTTTGCAGGGTCAGCAAGGTCTCTTGATTGGCCCGGGGGTTTTCCACCACGGCGATTTTCTGGCCCTGGACGAAGGTTGTGCCTGGTTTGACATCCAGGGAGCTGACGACGCCATCAATCGGTGTGGTCAGCAATATCACCGGCGCATTCAAAATCGCTCGCGTGGCAGAGGCTGATAGCAGTGGCATAAGTAACGTCGACAATAACAGCCAGACGACAAATCCCAAGACACCCAAACCCACCAGGCGCGGTAACAGAGACAATAGCTTGGAGCGTTCTTCAGCCATGTTCGACTCTCCCGATAGACCCATGAACACATAAGGCCATAGCCCGTACTGCGTAACAGTCAGGCAATAGCAAGCCGTGACCGCGAATCACAATTGGCAGGGTGAGCAAGAACAAGTAAGTACATTGCACGGCAACTAAGCCGAGACTGTTTTCTCTGGTTTTATCGTGATGTGAGCAGGAATGAGATTCCTGTCTTTTTGGAGAGTTACATAGGGCGCAACGCTGACAGCTGGCATAAGGCCCGAGGCAGAGCGGGCGCTGTCATTGGCGACACTATGTTCAGGACTTTTGGCTGTCAAGCTTTTGGGTGATACAAATAAATGACGCCAATATTGTGCCGATTACTGTATTGGATCCATATCCAACAACTAGCAACAACTAGTCGGCAACTGTTTATTTTTAGAAGAGTTTTTATTTTTGTAACAGCACGGAACTATATGTCGTTTTTTGTATAGTTCTGAGTCAATAAGCGCAGAGATTAAAATGATATAAGTCGAGACACCTTGTAGCGTCCTCTCGCGAAGAGGCCCTCCCAGACAACACACTAACAACAGACATCCCCCCACAAACCTCACACAAAAAAAAAGCCCCGACCAAAGTCGGGGCTCTTTATGTGCAGCTAACGCTTAGCGCGGGAACGCTGGCGGGTTTACACCGGCCATGTCTTCCATCACGCGAACCACCTGGCAGCTATAACCGAATTCGTTGTCGTACCAAACGTACAGAACAACGCGGTTGTCTTGGGTGATGGTTGCTTCAGCGTCCACAACGCCTGCGTGGCGCGAGCCAACGAAGTCGGTGGAAACCACTTCCTGCGAATTGACGTAGTCGATTTGCTTATGCAGATCGGAGTGCAACGCCATGTAGCGCAGGTACTCGTTCATCTCTTCGCGGGTAGCGGCTTTCTCAAGGTTCAGGTTGAGAATGGCCATCGACACGTTAGGCGTCGGAACGCGGATCGCGTTACCGGTCAGCTTGCCGGCCAGCTCAGGCAGAGCCTTGGCAGCAGCGGTGGCAGCACCGGTCTCGGTGATTACCATGTTCAGCGCGGCGCTACGGCCACGGCGATCGCCCTTGTGGAAGTTGTCGATCAGGTTCTGGTCGTTGGTGTACGAGTGAACCGTTTCAACGTGACCGTTGATGATGCCGAACTTGTCGTTGACAGCCTTCAGCACCGGCACGATGGCGTTGGTAGTGCAGGACGCCGCGGAAACGATCTTGTCGTCAGCGGTGATTTCGCCGTGGTTGATGCCGTGAACGATGTTCTTCAGCTTGCCTTTACCAGGCGCGGTCAACACAACGCGGTCGATACCCGGGCAAGCCAAATGCTGGCCCAGGCCCTCGGCGTCACGCCATACGCCGGTGTTGTCCACCAGCAGCGCGTCTTTGATGCCGTACTGGGTGTAATCCACTTCAGTCGGGTTTTTCGCGTAGATAACCTGGATCAGGTTGCCGTTGGCGGTGATGGTGTTGTTAGCTTCATCAATGGTGATGGTGCCATCGAACGGACCATGAACCGAGTCGCGACGCAGCAGGCTGGCACGTTTGACCAGGTCGTTCTCGGCGCCCTTGCGCACGACGATGGCGCGCAGACGCAGGCCGTCGCCACCACCGGTTTTCTCGATCAGGATGCGCGCCAGCAGACGGCCGATACGACCGAAGCCGTAGAGGACAACGTCGGTGCCTTTGCGAGCGGCAACGTTCTGCTGGCCAACCACGTCAGCCAGTTCTTCACGGACGAACTGCTCAGCAGTACGGCCATTGCCTTCAGCCTTGAATTTGACTGCCAGCTTGCCCAGGTCGACCGATGCGGCGCCGAGTTTGAGCTCGCTCATGGCTTTGAGCAGCGGGAATGTTTCGTGGACGGACAGTTCGCTGTCGTCGGACTGGCGATGGCGAGCAAAGCGGTGAGCTTTGAGAATCGCAATGACTGAACGATTGATCAGGCTGCGGCCATAGATCGAGCTCACCACGTTGTTATTGCGGTAGAGCTGACCGATAAGCGGAATCATCGCTTCTGCGAGTGCTTCACGGTCGATCCATTCACCAAGACACTGGTCGGGCTTCTGAGTCACGGGAACCTTCCACATATGTAGGGGCAGAAAAAAGGGGCTACATTATGCCGCCGAGTGCCTCCCGTAGCAATGCGCGCCTGTCGTGCGAGCCATAACAAAATTCCATTCAAAAAAATTACGCCGCGCTGAAGCCCAATAAAACCGGGGCCTCCAGCATCGTCAATTTTTTGGGGACAGCGCTGCCTTGTCCGTAACCATCCGAAACACCAACTCGTTTTGCCACTACATAATCGGCAATTTTCACTAAAAAACCGCTCGATTTTGTCTTTACCACTACATTTCGCTCAAGCCGCGTAATAGACACATCTGCAACTGACAGCCAGCACCAGAGGCCGCTACAATTACCGACTTTGTCGCAACGCTTGGAGCTCAACCTTCCGTGCCCGTTCTGCGTCTACCGCTTCTCCCTGCCGCGGCAGGTAAACAGCACTGGGGCAACCTGCCCGGTGCCGCCCTGAGCCTGGCCATTGCCGAGGCCGCCAGCGCTGCCAAGCGCTTTACCCTGCTACTGACCGCCGACAGCCAGAGTGCCGAACGGCTGGAACAGGAGCTGAGTTTCTTCGCCCCGGATTTACCGGTGCTGCATTTTCCCGACTGGGAAACCCTGCCCTACGACCTGTTTTCGCCGCACCAGGACATCATCTCCCAGCGCATCGCTGCCTTATATAGGTTGCCGGAGCTGACCCATGGCGTGCTGGTCGTGCCGATCACCACCGCCCTGCATCGCCTGGCGCCGACCAAGTTCCTGCTCGGCAGCAGCCTGGTGCTGGACGTCGGCCAGAAGCTCGACGTCGAACAAATGCGCACCCGGCTTGAGGCCAGCGGCTATCGCTATGTCGACACGGTGTACGAACACGGCGAATTCACTGTCCGCGGTTCGCTGATCGATCTGTTCCCGATGGGCAGCAAACTGCCGTTCCGGATCGATCTATTCGACGACGAAATCGAGACCCTGCGCACCTTCGATCCGGACAACCAGCGTTCAATTGACAAGGTCGACACCGTACGCCTGCTGCCAGCACGTGAGTTTCCGTTGCAGAAGGACGCGGTCACCCGCTTCAAGGCACGGTTCCGCGAGCGGTTCGACGTCGACTTCCGCCGCTGCCCGATCTTCCAGGATTTGAGCAGCGGAATTACCCCGGCCGGTATCGAGTACTACCTGCCGCTGTTCTTCGATGAAACCTCGACGCTGTTCGATTACCTGCCGCAAGACACCCAGGTGTTTTCCCTGCCGGGCATCGAACAAGCGGCGGAGAACTTCTGGAACGACGTGCGCAATCGCTATGAAGAGCGCCGCGTCGATCCTTCCCGTCCTTTATTGCCACCGGCCGAGTTGTTCCTGCCGGTGGAGGACTGCTTCGCGCGCCTGAAGAACTGGCCGCGCGTGGTGGCCAGTCAACAGGATGTGGAAACCGGCGTCGGCCGCGAACGTTTCCCGGCGCAGTTGTTGCCGAACCTGGCCATCGAAGCCAAGGCCACCCAGCCATTGGCGGCGTTGGCGGGTTTCCTCGACGAGTTCCCCGGTCGCGTGCTGTTTACCGCCGAGTCTGCGGGCCGTCGTGAAGTGCTGCTGGAATTGCTCGAACGCCTGAAGCTGCGACCGAAAACCGTCGACAGCTGGCCGGACTTTGTCGCGAGCAAGGATCGCCTGGCGATCACCATTGCGCCGCTGGACGAAGGCCTGATGCTGGATGACCCGGCGCTGGCGTTGATCGCCGAAAGCCCGCTGTTCGGTCAACGGGTGATGCAGCGTCGTCGCCGGGAAAAGCGTGCCGACGGCAACAACGATGCAGTGATCAAGAACCTCACCGAGCTGCGCGAAGGCGCGCCGGTGGTGCACATAGACCACGGTGTCGGCCGTTATCTGGGTCTGGCGACTCTGGAAATCGACGACCAAGTTGCCGAATTCCTGACTCTGCAATACGCCGAAGGCGCCAAGTTGTACGTGCCGGTTGCCAACCTGCACCTGATCGCCCGATACACCGGCAGCGACGATGCGCTGGCCCCGTTGCACCGCCTCGGCTCCGAGACCTGGCAGAAGGCCAAGCGCAAAGCTGCCGAACAGGTGCGTGACGTGGCCGCCGAGTTGCTCGACATCTACGCCCGCCGCGCCGCCCGTGAAGGTCATGCCTTCGCTGACCCGAAAGCCGATTACGCGACCTTCAGCGCCGGTTTCCCGTTCGAAGAAACCCCGGATCAGCAAACCACCATCGACGCCGTACGCGCCGACATGCTCGCGCCCAAACCGATGGACCGACTGGTCTGCGGCGACGTCGGTTTCGGCAAGACCGAAGTAGCGATGCGTGCTGCGTTCATCGCCGTGCACGGCGGTCGCCAGGTGGCGATTCTGGTGCCGACCACCCTGCTCGCCCAGCAACACTACAACAGCTTCCGCGACCGCTTCGCCGACTGGCCGGTGAGCGTGGAAGTGATGAGCCGTTTCAAGTCGACCAAGGAAGTGAATGCCGCCATCGCTGATCTGGCTGAAGGCAAGATCGACATTGTTATCGGCACCCACAAACTGCTGTCCGACGATGTGAAGATCAAAAACCTCGGGCTGGTGATCATCGACGAAGAGCACCGCTTCGGTGTCCGTCAGAAAGAACAGCTCAAGGCCCTGCGCAGTGAAGTCGACATCCTCACGCTGACTGCCACGCCGATTCCGCGCACGCTGAACATGGCGGTGTCGGGCATGCGCGACCTGTCGATCATCGCTACGCCGCCGGCCCGTCGCCTGTCGGTGCGGACCTTCGTCATGGAGCAGAACAAAAGCACGGTCAAGGAAGCCCTGCTCCGTGAACTGCTGCGTGGCGGCCAGGTTTACTACCTGCACAACGACGTGAAGACCATCGAGAAATGCGCCGCCGACCTCGCCGAACTGGTGCCGGAAGCTCGGATCGGCATCGGCCACGGGCAGATGCGCGAACGCGAACTCGAACAGGTGATGAGCGACTTCTACCACAAGCGCTTCAACGTGCTGATCGCCTCGACCATCATCGAGACCGGCATCGACGTGCCCAGCGCCAACACCATCATCATCGAGCGTGCCGACAAGTTTGGCCTGGCGCAGTTGCACCAGTTGCGCGGCCGGGTCGGTCGCAGTCATCACCAGGCTTACGCGTACCTGCTGACGCCGCCGCGCCAGCAAATCACCCCGGATGCGGAAAAGCGTCTGGAAGCGATCGCCAACACCCAGGACCTCGGCGCGGGCTTCGTGCTCGCGACCAACGACCTGGAAATCCGTGGCGCCGGCGAACTGCTGGGCGACGGCCAGAGCGGGCAGATCCAGGCCGTCGGCTTCACGCTGTACATGGAAATGCTCGAGCGCGCGGTGAAGTCGATCCGCAAGGGCGAACAACCGAACCTCGATCAGCCGCTGGGCGGTGGTCCGGAAGTCAATTTGCGGGTACCGGCGTTGATTCCCGAGGACTACTTGCCGGACGTTCATGCGCGATTGATTCTCTACAAACGCATCGCCTCGGCCACGGACGAGGAAGGCCTCAAAGACCTGCAAGTGGAGATGATCGACCGTTTCGGCCTGCTGCCAGAGCCCACCAAGAACCTGGTGCGGATCACGCTGCTGAAATTGCAGGCCGAACAACTGGGCATCAAGAAAGTCGACGGTGGCCCGCAAGGCGGTCGAATCGAGTTCGCGGCGCAGACTCCGGTCGACCCGTTGACGCTGATCAAACTGATCCAGAGCCAACCCAAACGCTACAAATTCGAAGGCGCCACGATGTTCAAGTTCATGGTGCCCATGGAGCGTCCGGAAGAACGCTTTAATACTGTAGAGGCGCTGTTTGAGCGCCTCCTCCCGAAAACTGCTTGAAGGACGCCGCATGCGCCTGTTTCTCTCACTGACATTGTTGATGACGCTGGCTGCCCCCTCGGCGTTTGCCGATGATAAGTATCAGGTTGAAATGATCCTGGTCCGGCAAAACGCCGTGCCGGCGATTGTCAGTCGTGCCGCGCCGGAAGATTGGGCGGCCGGTGCACAACGCATCAACCCGGACAGCCTGCGCACGCCGAGCCTCAATGGCGAAGTGGAAAAACTCACCGCCAGCGCCGACTACACGGTGCTGCTACACAAGGCCTGGCAACAGGAACTGGGTGAAGAAGCCAGCAAAATCGCGATCAGCGACGGCAAGGAACAGTACGGCCAATTCCCGATCGAGGGCACGCTGGACCTGAAACTGGGGCGTTTCACCGACGTCGACGCCGACTTCTGGGTCAACCAGATCGACGCCAACGGCATGGTCACCGCCAGCGAACGCCTGAAACAGGAAAGCCACACCAAGAACGGCCAATTGAATTTTCTCGATAACGGCCACTTGGGCCTGTTGATCAAGATCACTTCGTTGACCGCACCTGCGCCTCGGCCAGCCCCCGAACAAATTCCGGACTGATTGAAGTCCCTATGCCCCCGACCCTGAGCAAACCCCTCGCACCTTCCTGGGTCAGCCGATTCAAGGAACAGAGCCTGGAGCGCGGCCGTCGCTACGCGATAGAGAACCGCGTCAGGATCGTCGAGGCCGGCGACGCGACGATCATCGCCGCTTGCGAAGGCTCTGGCGGTAACGTTTACCGTCAGACCATTCGCCTGCGCGAGTCGGCCAAAGGCACGTTGCTGATGATCGACGCGACCTGCACCTGCCCGGTCCACAGCAACTGCAAACATTGCGCAGCGGTGCTACAGAAAGTCCAGGAAACCCTGGCCTACCCCGCCGCCGCGCAAGACGCCGAACTGCTGGAAAAACTCCAGGCCGTATTGGAAAACCGCAGCCCGAAGGCGTTGCCGCAAGTGCTGGTGGATAACGTGCAACCGGTGCCGCGCCTGTGGCTGGCGAGTATCGAGTTCAGCGCCTTCGAACCGCGCAACGGCAAGATGCAGCGCTACATCCAGCATCGTGCGGCGCTGTCCTTCAGCTATCTGGATGAATACGTTTCCGGGCAGAAAAATGCCGACATCCTGATTCGCCAAGAGACACAGACTTTACGGATAAAACGTCACCCGGAAGTCGAACAGGCCTACAGGGAACAGCTACGAATCCTCGGTTTCAAGATCGCCACCCGCCAAAGCAAAGCCTTGCCGGAAAGCGCTGGCGAACTGTTCGAGATGGTCAACGACAGCGCCTGGCTGACTTTCACCCTCAACGAACTCCCGAAGCTGCGCACCCAAGGCTGGGAATTGCAGATCGACGAGGATTTCGGCTTCGACCTGACCGCCGTGGACGACTGGTACGCCACCGTCGAGCAGGTGCCGGAACGCGACTGGTTTGATCTGGAACTGGGGATTATCGTGAATGGCGAGCGGCTGAGCCTGCTGCCGATCCTGTTAAACCTGATGCGCTCGCACACCGAAATTCTCAACCCGGAACGACTGGCCCGACGTCGCGACGACGAATTGATCCTGGTGAACATCCCGAATCGCCCGAACTCCGAGTACGGTCCGCTGCAAGTCGCCCTACCCTTCGGCCGCTTGAAACCGGTGCTGGCGACCCTTGGCGAGTTCTACCTGCAAGGGCCTGGCGAAACCACGCTGCGCCTGAGTAAGGCCGACGCTATCCGGCTGAACCCGCTGGAAGGCATGCCGCTATTGTGGGAAGGCGGCGAGCAGATTCGCACCTTTGCCCAGCGTCTGCGGGACATCAAGGACTTTACATCGACCGCGCCGGAAGGTTTGAACGCCACGTTGCGACCGTATCAGCTCGAAGGTCTGAGCTGGATGCAGTCGTTGCGACAACTGGAAGTCGGCGGGATTCTCGCGGACGACATGGGTTTGGGTAAAACCCTACAGACCCTGGCGCACATTCTCAGCGAGAAAATCGCCGGCCGCCTGGATCGGCCATGCATGGTGGTGATGCCCACCAGCCTGATCCCCAACTGGCTCGACGAAGCGGCGCACTTCACGCCACAACTCAAAGTGCTGGCACTGTACGGCGCCAGCCGCAAAAAGCACTTCGAGAGCCTGACCGATTACGACCTGATCCTGACCACCTACGCGCTGCTGCCCAAGGATGTCGAAACCCTCGCGGCAGTGCCATTGCACGTGCTGGTCCTGGATGAAGCGCAGTACATCAAGAACCCCAACAGCAAGGCCGCCCAGGCTGCCCGCGAACTGAATGCGCGCCAGCGCCTGTGCCTGAGTGGCACGCCACTGGAAAATCACTTGGGCGAGCTGTGGTCGCTGTTTCACTTCTTGCTGCCCGGTTGGCTTGGCGATGTGAAAAGCTTCAACCGCGATTACCGCGTGCCGATTGAAAAGCGCGGCAGTGAAGTACGACTTCAGCACCTCAACGGTCGGATCAAACCGTTTCTGCTGCGCAGGACCAAAGAACAGGTCGCGACAGAACTGCCACCGAAAACCGAGATTATCCATTGGGTCGAACTCAACGAAGCGCAGCGCGACGTGTACGAAACCATGCGCCTGGCCATGGACAAAAAAGTACGCGACGAGATCACCCGCAAAGGTGTGGCCCGCAGCCAGATCATCATTCTTGAGGCGCTGCTGAAGCTGCGGCAGGTGTGTTGCGATCTTCGCCTGGTCAACGATGCCGTCCTGCCCACTCGCGGCAGCACGTCTGGCAAGCTCGACAGCTTGATGGAGATGCTGGAAGAGCTGTTTGAGGAAGGTCGGCGGATTTTGCTGTTCTCGCAGTTCACGTCAATGCTGGCGTTGATCGAGGATGAACTGAAGAAGCGTGGCGTTGAATACGCAATATTGACCGGACAAACCCGCGACCGGCGCGCGCCGGTGAAGGACTTCCAGAGCGGCAAGCGTCAGATTTTTCTGATCAGCCTGAAGGCTGGCGGCGTGGGCTTGAACCTGACCGAAGCCGATACGGTGATTCACTACGACCCGTGGTGGAATCCGGCGACGGAAAACCAGGCGACTGACCGGGCTTATCGCATCGGCCAGGAAAAACCGGTGTTCGTCTATAAGTTGATTGCTCGGGGCACGGTGGAAGAGAAGATTCAACATCTGCAAAAGGAAAAGTCCGACCTGGCGGCTGGCGTACTGGATGGACGCTCAGCCGGGGACTGGAAGTTGCAGAGTGATGATATCGAGGCGTTGTTTGCGCCGTTGCCGGACAAACTGGAAAAGCGCTGAAATCAGAGGCGTTTGGCAGATAGCCTTCGCGGGCAAGCCTCGCTCCTACGGGTCTTAAGTCGTTCGCAGCATCGGCGATCAACTTAAACCTTGTAGGAGCGAGGCTTGCCAGCGAAAAGGCCATCACTGAAAAAACCCGCCATCAGGACTTGAGATTGGGCAGCGGGGCGAACAGCGCCTCAATATCACTCTGCTCAAGCTTCAACCCACCCGTCGCTCCACCTTCGAGCACCGCTTCGGCCAGGATGGCTTTTTCCTGTTGCAGTGCCTGTATTTTTTCTTCAACCGTGCCCCGGGCAATCAGCTTGTAGACAAACACAGGCTTGTTTTGCCCAATCCGGTAGGCACGGTCGGTGGCCTGATTTTCGACCGCTGGGTTCCACCAAGGATCGAAATGAATAACCGTATCCGCCGCCGTCAGGTTCAGACCTGTGCCGCCGGCCTTCAAACTGATCAGAAACAGCGGCACTTTACCGCCCTGGAAGTCCTTGACCGGCGTGCGCCGATCCGTCGTTTCACCGGTCAACAATGAGTAGGCGAGGCCACGCTGCTGCAATTCCTCTTCAATCAAGGCCAGCATTGACGTGAACTGCGAAAACAGCAAAATCTTGCGACCTTCGCTGAGCAGTTCTTCCAGCATTTCCATCAAACTGACCAGCTTTCCACTGCCTGCACGAAGCGCCTTTGCCGTGAGCGGTGTTATGATCAAGCGCAGATCGCAGCAGACCTGACGGAGCTTGAGTAGCGCATCAAGGATAATGATTTGACTGCGGCCCACGCCACTTCGGGCAATTTCGTCGCGCACCTTTTTGTCCATCGCCACGCGTACGGTTTCATACACATCCCGCTGCCCATCGCTGAGATCAACCCAATGCACGATCTCGGTTTTCGGCGGCAATTCGGTAGCCACCTGATCTTTCTTGCGACGTAGCAGGAAGGGCTTAATTCGGGCCGTCAGATGCTGCATCCGCTCACTGTTGCCGTGCTTCTCGATCGGCGTGCGGTAGTCGCGATTGAAGGTTTTGCTGTCGCCAAGCCAACCGGGCAACAAAAAGTGAAACTGGGACCACAGCTCGCCGAGGTGGTTTTCCAATGGTGTGCCGGACAGACACAGTCGCTGGCCAGCCTGTAGATCACGGGCAGCCTGCGCAGCTTTGCTTATCGGGTTCTTGATGTTCTGCGCCTCATCGAGAATCAGCACACTCCAGTCCTGTGGCTGCAATACTTCCAGATCCCGCGGCAGCAACGCGTAGGTGGTCAACACCAAATCGTATTCGGCAAGACCGGCAAAGTCTTTTTGCCGCGCCGAGCCATGCAGTGCCAAAACCTTCAGTTGCGGGGTAAAGCGTGCAGCCTCGTCGATCCAGTTGGGGATCAGGCTGGTGGGCATCACGACCAGTGCTGGACGATCAAGCCGTCCAGCCTGTTTTTCCGTCAATAAATGCGCCAGGGTTTGCAGGGTTTTCCCCAGTCCCATGTCGTCGCCGAGGATGCCGCCGACTCCTAGCTCGCGAAGGGTTTGCATCCAGTTCAGCCCTTCTAGCTGATACGGTCGCAGTGTCGCCTTGAGACCCTCGGGAGCCGGAACATGAACATGCGTCGACTCACGCAATCGCTGGGCAAAACTGCGCAGTCGCTCGCCGCCCTGCCAAACCAGCGGCACGCCTTCCAGCACACTCAACCGCGCGGCGTCTGGAGCACTCAAACGCAGTGAATCGCCCAGGTGCACACCCAGATACAACTCGCCAAGGGTGGCCATCAGCGGCTTGATCCGACCATAGGGTAGCGCGACTTTTGTACGATCGCCGTAACTGAAACGCCCTGCACCCAACTCGATCAATAACAGTTCATCATCGTTGCGCTTGGCCAGGCTTGCCGGATCCATCAGCTGTGGCTGGCTACGCAGCAAATGCAGCAAGATCGGCAATAGGCTGTGGCGTTCGCCGTTTACGACAATTCCCAGCTGCAGATCAAACCACTGATGCCCCGACTCTTCCTCAACGTCTGCATACCACTGCTCTACAGGCTGCACGTTGAAGTGAAAGCCATCGACGATATCGACGTGCCAGTTTGCCTCACGCAACGACTCAAGCCCTTGTTGAACAAAGGCGAGCCACGCCGAATCATCCGGCAGCGCGAACATCTCGCCCGGACGATCAACGCTGCTTTTACGTGTGGCCTTTTTAAAGCCGTGTTTTTGCAGGGCCTGACGCAGTGCTTTTTCGACGGCGGGCTGGCGCTGGATACGTTGGGTTTCCGTACCGGAAAGGACCAGTATTTCCGGGTTCCTGTCCGCTACCGGATGCCCGGCGTAGGTAAACATCAAGGCAGCACGGTGCTCTGGTTCGTATTGCCAGTGCTTGCGATGCTTGCCGCTGGCGAGTGTCAGGTGAGCCTGAGGCAAAATGCCCTCGATAACCCGCTCGGTCAGCCTGTGCGGCGGGGCAACTTGAGTCACCGCACTCATGCGATGGCTGAACTGCATCGCCTGGCGCGCGGGAATGTCCGGGGCCAACGACAAGTGACAAGCCAGTTTTTCCTCCAGCTCGCTGAACAGCGGGCCGATTTGCAGCCGCTCGCGATCCAGGTAGTACAAGGGTTCCAGGGCCAGGATCGTTTCCACGGCAGCTTCGTCGCTACGCCACTGAGGGCGAAAACTGCCGTTGGATTGTTCAGCCCAGGCAAACTGCCCCACCCTCCTCACACCTGAGGTCAGGAGTTGCAGTTTTTCGAAATCAAGGAACAGCCGCGAGGTACGCAACAACATCTCGATGAGTTCGGCGCCACTGCTGCCTTGCAAGGGGTAGCCGCTGTAATACGCGTGATGGGAGTGAACGGCGACCAAGAGCCTGGCGATCCGAAGGTCCAATTCGGTCAGATAACCGGGTTGCCGTATCAGCATGTCAGACAGCGAGTGCAACGCCTTGAGGTCTTGCAGGCGACCGTCCTTGAGCGGACGAGCCTTGAAAATCTCCAGCGTCCACTTTCCAGCGGCCGACGTTGCCTTGAGTCTGTAGACCAGGCGCGTATTCGTCCCCTGCGCCGACTCATCGAGCGGCGTGCTCGCAGAAGGAATATCGCCGAGCCAACGCTCAAGTTCACGATTCAGGTGAACCTGAACGGCGCTCTCGGATGGCTTAACAGGCTGATCTTGCAGGTAATAGATGACTGCTGCACAGTGCTTGCAATTGATCATCACAGGACAAGAACACACGCATTCGAGCCGCGGTTGCCCATTCCGATTTTCAGAGAGTTCAATGACTTGCTGGTACGCCTGCGCCTCTGAACCGACGCACGACGCGATAACCCTCAAGTCATCGATTTGACGGATCGTTACCCGATCCTCTTCCGCGTAGCTACGGGCCTTATCCAGAGCGCGATGACTGAACACCTCTGCCCAAGGTAGCGCATGAAGTTGCTCAATTATTGTGCTCATGAAATCAACGCCGCTTAAAACTCAGTTAATCGGCCAGACACTTTATCTGGCCGCTGAAACTCAACCCGCCAACACCCGCGCCAGCGTTGACTTCACTTTGCCCATACCGTCATGCAACGCCTGTTCGATCTCGGCCATGGTAATCACCGCCGTGGACTTGCCCGCTCCAGGGTTCACCACTAGCGCCAGACAGGCGTAATCCAGTTCCAGTTCACGGGCCAACGCCGCTTCCGGCATGCCGGTCATGCCGACGATGTCGCAGCCGTCGCGTTCCAGCCTGGCGATTTCTGCGACGGTTTCCAGACGTGGACCCTGGGTGCAGGCGTACACGCCATGACTGCTGTAGCTAACGCCTTCAGCCGCCAACGCGGCGATCAACTGCTGACGCAGTGGCTCGCTGTAGGGGTAGCTGAAATCGATGTGCGTGACGTGTTCAAGGTCATCGGCGAAATAAGTGTGTTCGCGACCGCTGGTGTAATCGATCAGTTGATGGGGCACGCAAAAATGTCCGGTGCCCATCGCGGCATGAATCCCACCCACGGCGTTGACCGCGAGAATCGCTTCGGCACCGGCCTGCTTCAGCGCCCAAAGGTTGGCGCGGTAGTTCACCTGATGAGGAGGGAAACGATGCGGGTGACCGTGGCGCGCAAGGAACAGCACTTCCTTGCCGGCGTACTCACCGATCTGCACCTCGGCCGAAGGTGGGCCGTAGGGCGTGTCTACTGCAAGTGACTGACGAATGCTCAGACCTTCGAGTTGAGTCAGGCCGGTACCGCCGATAATCGCGTAAATCGTCATAACGAAACGTCCTTAATCAATCAGTTGAGCTTCTTTGAGCGCGCCGACAGCGGTCAGCCAGCGCGGATCTTGGCGGTATTCAGTGCCAGCGAAGGACTGCCCGCGCATCCGCGCGATACGCGCCGACGGCTTGACCTTCATCCGCTGGACGGCGCTCAGGGCCAATTCCGCAGCTGCGCGGTCGTTGCACACCAAGCCCATGTCACAACCAGCGGTCAGCGCGGCTTCGATACGGCTGGCAGCATCGCCGACTACATGGGCACCGGCCATGGAAAGATCGTCACTAAAGATGACACCATCGAACTGCAACTCGCCACGCAGGATGTCCTGCAACCAGCGCCGGGAGAAACCGGCGGGCTGGGAATCGACTTGTGGATAAATAACGTGTGCCGGCATGACAGCGGCCAGTTGTTTGCTCAGTCGAGCGAACGGCACCAAGTCTTTAGCGCGGATCTCGTCGAGGCTGCGCTCGTCGTTGGGAATGGCGACGTGAGAATCCGCCTCAGCCCAACCGTGACCCGGAAAATGCTTACCAGTGGCCGCCATACCAGCACTGTTCATGCCGCGGATGAAGGCGCCGGCGAGCAGCGCTGCACGCTCGGGATCGCCTTCGAACGAGCGGGTGCCGACTACAGCGCTGCGCTGGTAATCAAGGTCCAGCACCGGGGCGAAGCTCAGGTCGAGGCCGACGGCGAGGACTTCGGTCGCCATGATCCAGCCACACTGTTCGGCCAGGTATTCAGCATTTGGATTGTCGGCAATGGCGCGCATGGCCGGCAGCCGCACAAAGCCCTGGCGCAGACGCTGGACCCGACCGCCCTCCTGGTCCACTGCCAGCAGTAGATCAGGACGAATAGCGCGGATTGCGGCGCTCAGCTCGCGCACCTGTCGCGGGTGCTCGATGTTGCGGGCGAAAATGATCAGGCCGCCCACTTCAGGCTGACGCAACAATTGGCGATCTTCGGCCGTCAGCCAGGTACCGGCGACGTCCACCATCAACGAGCCTTGCAGGCCAGCAGTCATAGAGATTCCTTGAAAACGAAAAACCCGCCTCGCACGGACTCGCCGCCATGGGCTGTGCCCGGCAGGTCGGCGATATCAATGGGAAGCGGGTTCAAAACGAGAGTCGGCATGGGCGGCTAGCTTAGCGGATGTCAGCTGCCGCGCCCACCCGTGTACGGTTAAACCTTGGCGGCAGCCGGGACCGATTTACTGCGCGGACGCAACTGCGCGGTGGCCATGGCCGTATCGGTGACGCCGGTTTCGGCACGCATGCCGGCGGCCAGGAACGGCACCATCAGGCGCATCACCTGCTCGATGGAGGTGTTGACGCCGAAATCGGTCTCGGCAATGGCGCGCAAGGCCTTGATCCCCGACATGCTGAACGCTGCAGCGCCGAGCATGAAGTGCACGCGCCAGAACAGTTCGATCGGCGGGATACGCGGCGCAGCTTCGTTGACCAGCATCATGTAACGACGGAACACTTTGCCGTACATATCTTCCAGATAACGACGCAAGTGGCCTTGGCTCTGACTGAAAGCCAGACCCAGCAAACGCATGAAGATAGAGAGGTCATTGCCGCTGCGCGGCTGCACCACCAGGGCTTGCTCGACGAGGATTTCCAGCAGCTCTTCAAGCGTCGGCTTGTTTTCCGGCTTGGCCTGACGCCGCTCCAGCTCCTTATCGAGGCTGATGCAGAACGGCCCGAGAAAGCGCGAGAAAACCGCTTGAATCAGCGCCTTTTTGGAGCCGAAATGATAGTTCACCGCCGCCAGATTGACCCCGGCCTTGCTGGTGATCAAACGCAACGAGGTTTCGGCGAAACCTTTTTCCGCGAACAACTGCTCGGCAGCATCGAGAATGCGTTCAACGGTTTCCGACTGGGCCATGACTACTCCGCCTGACAAACACTTGTTTGAAACATACGTTTCAGCCTAGGCGTTGTCAAGCCTGGCGGTTCGTTTTGGGAATGGTCGGTCAGCTATTTAACCATACAACAGCAACGCGTTAATCAGTCGAGGAACAGACCGTCCAGCGGCAGGCAAAAAAAGGGGCATTGCCAAGCGCAGTTCACTGTATATAATCCCAGTCACTGTATAAAAAGACAGAGCGATCACTATGATAAAACTGACGCCACGCCAAGCAGAGATTCTGGCCTTCATCAAACGTTGCCTCGACGACAACGGCTACCCACCAACCCGCGCGGAAATCGCGCAGGAACTCGGGTTCAAATCGCCAAACGCGGCTGAAGAGCACCTCAAGGCGCTAGCCCGCAAGGGCGCGATCGAGATGACCCCGGGCGCCTCCCGTGGCATCCGCATCCCCGGCTTCGAAGCCAAGGCCGACGAATCCACTCTGCCGATCATTGGCCGTGTGGCTGCCGGTGCGCCCATTCTGGCCCAGCAACACATCGAAGAGTCCTGCAACATCAACCCGACCTTCTTCCATCCGCGTGCCGACTATCTGCTGCGGGTTCATGGCATGAGCATGAAGGATGTGGGCATCTTCGACGGCGACCTGCTGGCCGTTCACACCACCCGTGAAGCCCGCAATGGCCAGATCGTGGTAGCGCGGATCGGCGATGAAGTGACCGTCAAGCGCTTCAAGCGCGATGGCAGCAAGGTTTGGCTGATAGCCGAAAATCCCGAGTTCGCCCCCATCGAAGTCAACCTGAAAGATCAGGAACTGGTGATCGAAGGCTTGAGTGTCGGCGTGATTCGCCGCTAAAGGAGGCTTTATGCAGTTCCCACACACACCACAGCAAGCCCAACTGCCGTTGTTCGAGGCGTTCATGGCGCAACCGCTGGCGCCGATCCTGAAGAACGTGGTCGAGTCGCCCTGGAGCGCAGAACCCGAGGTCTTCAGCGAACTGTCACTGCGTGGTGCAGCAGGGAGCTGCCTGAACCTTCTGGCGCCGATTCTCCGGGAGTTGAGTCAAGACCAGGATGCACGCTGGCTAACCCTGATCGCCCCACCGGCCAGCCTGACCCAGGCTTGGCTGCGGGACGCCGGCCTGAATCGCGAACGCATCCTGCTACTGCAACCGCGCGGCACCCAGAGCGCTCAACAGTTGACCTGCGAAGCCTTGCGATTGGGCCGCAGCCACACGGTCGTTAGCTGGCTCAACCCGCTGAACGCCAGTGCACGGCAACAGCTGATCAGCGCCGCCCGCACCGGGGACGCTCAAAGTCTGAATATTCGATTAGGCTAACTGACAAATAATGCGCGCCTTGAACAGCGCCGGGCTTCTCCAAGGATAGAGAAGCCGATCTGTAGCGGTATCAGCAGAAACCGACGGGCGGGATCAATGCAGGATCCGCGGCTCTTCATCTTTATTGAATTCGCCTTCAACCAGGCGCCCCGCCATCTGCACACCGACGCTTAACATCGCTTTGGCGACTTCCACGTGATTGCCTTGCAGGAACGCTTTGGCGTCCTCGGAGAAATCCAAAGTAACCAGAGAACCCTCGTCCTCAGCCCTGCGCAGCTCGATTCGGCCGTCTGGTAACTCGACAATTTCTAGAAAGGACGTTGGCATAAAGGTCTGTTCTCCACGAAAGGCGGGGATTATATAGGCATCGGCCAAGCTTCGCTCGGGATCTTGACCAGAAGTCATCGCGAAGAAATATCTGTTAGCACTCATTCCAAAACGGACAGCCCAACAGGTCATCCGTCTCATCGATCAATCCGTTAGCACTCGTTCAACCCTTCACGAAAGCGAATCGCCAACCCCTTCAGGTTCTGACGCCAGCTCTCCAACTCCTCTCGACTCAGCTCTTGAGGCGCCTCTTCTTCGTCCAGGTTAACCGCCATGATCAGTGGCTGTGTCACGTCACCCTTCGGCTTGTGCGGCACCCGCGGTGGCTGAAACAGTGCGGCATGGGCTGCCAGCAGCTTGGCGAGCCAGGTTTCCGAATTGTTGGCCAACTCGACCAGCTCAGCCATTTCCGGAATGGCGATGGCTTCCTGCACTTCGCGGGTCAGCAACATCTCCGCGCGCGGCGCATTGGCCTGAGGCAAGCGATAGAAACCGGCGATTTCATGGCACAGCCCCAGCAACGCTCCATAAAGATGAAACAGCGCCGATTCGCGCCCGGCCTGAATCAGCGCCAGGGAGTTCATCGCCCGCCCCTCTTCGACTCTGGCGAGCGCTTCGAGCGACAGGCCGGCGAAATAAATTTTCTGGTTGGTACGGGTATAGAGTTCGTGGGCCATGACGGCAGCCTCCACAGCGAAATAATTGCTTCACACAGGTCGGACAGTGTCGTGGATCACCCGATCTGACCGCAAGCCCAAAACAAAAGGCCGCATGAAAATCCGAGGATTGTCATGCGGCCTTTTATGTACAGCTTCTTTTTAAGCTTTAGCGGCTGGCCGCTTGTCTTCAACCTTCCACTTACCGCCGTCGTAGTACGCCTTCCAACCGGTCGGCTTGCCGTCGACTTCAGTCTGAACGTACTGCTCTTTGGTTTTGCGGCTGTAACGGATCACGGAAGGCAGGCCATCCGGATCCTTCTTCGGCGCTTCACAGAGGAAGTGGTACTTCGGATCGATTTCATCCTTGTGCGGCACGATCTCGATCACCAGCGGAGCACGAGTCTCGCGGTTTTTCGGGAACTGGCTCGCCGCCAGGAACAGGCCGGATGCGCCGTCGCGCAGGATGTAGGTGTCGTTGACCTTTTCGCATTTCAGCTCAGGCATCTTCACCGGATCCATCTTCGGCGGTGCCGCATCACCGCTTTTCAGCAGTTTGCGGGTGTTTTTGCACGTCGCATTGGTGCAACCGAAGAACTTGCCGAAACGACCGGTCTTGAGTTGCATCTCGCTGCCGCACTTGTCGCATTCCAGGCTCGGACCTTCGTAGCCCTTGATGCGGTAAGTGCCTTCTTCGATTTCGTAGCCAGAGCAATCCGGGTTGTTACCGCAGATATGCAGCTTGCGCTTCTCATCCAGCAGGTAAGCGTCCATCGCCGTGCTGCAGATCGGGCAGCGGTGCTTGCCGCGCAGGACCAGGGATTCCGACTCACCTTCGTCGTCCGCAGCGATTTCATCGCCCGGCACCAGGTTGACGGTGGCCTTGCAGCGCTCCTTCGGCGGCAGGCTGTAGCCCGAGCAGCCGAGGAACACACCAGTCGACGCAGTACGAATCTGCATCGGACGGCCGCATACCACGCATGGAATGTCAGTCATCACTGGCTGGTTGGCGCGCATGCCGCCTTCAGCGCTTTCGGCTACTTCGAGCTTCTTCTTGAAGTCGCCGTAGAACTCGTCGAGCACGTTTTTCCAGTCGCGTTCGCCCTGGGCCACGTCATCGAGGTTCTCCTCCATGCCGGCGGTGAAGCCGTAGTCCATGAGGTTGGAGAAGCTCTCGGCCAGACGCTCGGTGACGATATCGCCCATCTTTTCTGAGTAGAAACGACGGTTGTGCAGTGCCACGTAGCCGCGGTCCTGGATGGTCGAAATGATCGCTGCGTAGGTCGAAGGACGACCGATGCCGCGTTTTTCCATTTCTTTTACCAGGCTCGCTTCCGAATAACGGGCCGGCGGCTTGGTGAAATGCTGGGTCGGATCAAGCTTGATCAGCTTCATCGCGTCGCCCTGAACCATGTCCGGCAGCACGTCGTCATCACCTGGCTTGGCGATTTGCGGCATGACGCGGGTGTAACCGTCGAACTTCAGGATGCGGCCCTTGGCACGCAACTCGAAATCACCGGCACCCACAGTCACCGTGGTCGACAGGTATTGCGCAGGCAGCATCTGGCAAGCGAGGAACTGGCGCCAGATCAGCTCGTAGAGCCGCTCAGCGTCACGCTCCATGCCCGACAGCTTGCTTGGCTCGGTATTGGCGTCGGAGGGACGAATCGCTTCGTGAGCCTCTTGTGCGCCTTCCTTGCTGCTGTAGACGTTCGGATTTTCCGGCAGGTACTTCTTGCCGAATTCGCCTTCAATATAAGTACGCGCCATCGCCACCGCATCAACCGAGAGGTTGGTGGAGTCGGTACGCATATACGTGATGTAGCCAGCTTCGTACAAACGCTGGGCCATCATCATGGTTTTCTTCACACCGAAGCCCAGGCGGTTGCTCGCGGCCTGCTGCAGGGTGGAGGTGATGAACGGTGCCGACGGCTTGCTGCTGGTCGGTTTGTCTTCACGCTTGACGATGCTGTAGCTGGAAGACTTGAGCTTCTCCAGCGCGGCCATGGCTTGGGTTTCGTTGAGCGGCTTGAAGGCTTCGCCTTTCTCGCGAGCCACGTCAAAGCGCACGGTGGCGCCCTTGGCGGTGCCGAGGTCAGCGTGAACTTCCCAGTACTCTTCCGGGTTGAACGCGCGGATTTCTCGCTCACGCTCAACGACCAGTTTTACCGCAACCGACTGCACGCGACCGGCGGACAGGCCGCGAGCGACCTTGGCCCACAGCAGCGGCGAAACCATGTAACCGACCACGCGATCAAGGAACCGCCGCGCCTGCTGGGCGTTGACACGGTCAATGTCCAGCTCGCCTGGTTTGGAGAAAGCTTCCTGAATCGCCTTCTTGGTGATTTCGTTGAACACCACGCGCTTGTAGCGGCTGTCGTCACCACCGATGGCTTCGCGCAGGTGCCAGGCAATGGCTTCCCCCTCGCGATCCAAGTCGGTTGCGAGATAGATGGTGTCAGCATCTTTGGCGAGCCGGCGCAGTTCTTCGATGACCTTCTCTTTGCCCGGGAGGATCTCGTACTTGGCTTTCCAGCCATGATCGGGATCGACACCCATGCGCGAGACAAGCTGCTTGCGCGCTTTCTCTTTCGGCGTGAGCACCGGACCTTCACCCGCGGCAGCCTTGCCGCGCTTGGCGGCTGGCTCTTTGCTGGCGCTAGCCGAACCGCTGGTGGGCAGGTCTCGGATATGGCCGATACTCGACTTCACCACGTATTGGTTACCCAGATACTTGTTGATGGTCTTGGCCTTAGCCGGGGATTCCACAATGACCAGCGATTTGCCCATGGATCAGAAAATTCCTGAATTCTAGAAGTGAAAGGCGGTTGGCGCCTGACGCGGCACCGCTATATATAGTGGCTACAAGGTGAGGTCAAGCGCAGGGTTTTGCGCGCACTCAGCTTATGGCTTGGAAAAAAGGCTCGGTTCGGCTTGCACCAAAGCAAAGCGTGGGACCTGTTCGCCGTCAACCTCGACCGACTCCAGGAACATGCTCAAGGGACGCACCCAAAAGCCGTAATCGCCATACAGGGCTTGGTAGAAGACCACTTCTTCTTCGGTCTCGGAATGCCGCGCAATGCTGAATACGCGGTACTGCGGACCTTTGTAATGCTGGTAGAGCCCAAGTTGTATCGGCATGGTTTGGCCCTCACTCAAATCTTTTCAAAATAAAAACAAAAATAAATTCAGAAAAACAAAAACCGGGGCACTTGGCCCCGGCTTCCATCAACGAGACGCTTAAACGCGTTCGAAGACGGTGGAGATGCCTTGGCCGAGACCAATGCACATGGTGGCTACCCCAAAGGTGCCGCCATTTTGCTTCATCACGTTCAGCAAAGTGCCGGAGATACGTGCACCGGAACAACCGAACGGGTGACCCAAGGCGATCGCGCCGCCGTGCAGGTTAACCTTCTCGTTCATCTTGTCGAGCACTTTCAAATCTTTCAGCACTGGCAGGGCCTGTGCGGCGAAAGCTTCGTTGAGCTCAAAGAAGTCAATATCGTTAATACCCAGGCCCGCACGCTTCAGTGCTTTTTGGGTGGCCGGTACTGGACCATAGCCCATGATCGCCGGGTCCACACCTGCCACTGCCATCGAACGAATCACAGCCATAGGCTGGATGCCCAGGTCCTGCGCACGCTGCGCCGACATCACGATCATGCACGAAGCACCATCAGTGATTTGCGACGAAGTCCCGGCTGTCACGGTGCCGCCCTTCGGGTTAAACGCTGGCTTCAAAGCCGCCAGGCTTTCCAGGGTGGTTTCCGGACGAATGGTTTCGTCGTAGTCGAACAGTTTCAGGAAACCGTTCTCGTCGTAGCCTTGCATCGGGATGATTTCGTCTTTGAACTTGCCTTCCAGGGTCGCTTTGTAGGCGAGCTGGTGAGAGCGCACCCCGAAAGCATCCTGTTGTTCGCGAGTGATGCCGTGCATTTTGCCCAGCATTTCAGCGGTCAGCCCCATCATGCCCGAGGCTTTCGCCGCGTACAGGGACATGTGCGGGTTCGGATCGACACCGTGCATCATGCTCACGTGACCCATATGCTCGACGCCGCCAACCACGAACACGTCACCGTTACCGGTCATGATCGCTTGCGCAGCTGTGTGCAGCGCACTCATCGACGAGCCACACAGGCGGCTGACGGTCTGGCCGGCAGCAGTGTGCGGAATCTGAGTCATCAGGGACGCCATGCGCGCGATGTTCCAGCCCTGCTCCAGGGTCTGGTTTACGCAGCCCCAGATCACGTCTTCGACTTCGTTCGGATCAACCTTGACGTTGCGTTCCAGCAATTTGCTGATCAGGTGCGCCGACATGTCTTCGGCGCGGGTGTTACGGTGCATGCCACCCTTGGAGCGGCCCATCGGAGTACGACCGAAGTCGACAATCACGACGTCTCTTGGATTCAAGCTCATAAAATTTCACTCTCGCTCAAGTGTTTGGACGCTTAACCGAAGAACCGTTGGCCGGTTTTGGCCATTTCACGCAGTTTTGCGGTCGGGTGGTACAGCGCGCCCAAATCAGCGTACTGGTCAGCCAGGGCAACGAACTCTGCAACACCGATAGAATCGATGTAGCGCAACGCGCCGCCACGGAATGGAGGAAAACCAATACCGTAGACCAGACCCATGTCGGCTTCGGCGGCGGTTTCGACAATGCCATCTTCCAGGCAACGCACGGTTTCCAGGCACAGCGGGATCATCATCCAGTTGATGATGTCTTCGTCAGTGACTTCGCGCTGCTCGTAAACGATCGGCTTGAGCACTTCCAGTACCGACGGGTCGGCGACTTTCTTCTGCTTGCCTTTCTTGTCGGTCTCGTAAGCGTAGAAACCCTTGCCATTCTTCTGGCCCAGGCGTTTGGCTTCGTAGAGCACATCGATGGCCGAACGGCGATCATCCTTCATGCGGTCCGGGAAACCTTCAGCCATCACGTCACGACCGTGGTGACCGGTGTCGATGCCGACCACGTCCATCAGGTATGCCGGGCCCATTGGCCAGCCGAATTTTTCCATGATCTTGTCGATACGGACGAAGTCCACACCGGCGCTGACCAGCTTGGCGAAACCGCCGAAGTACGGGAACAGCACGCGGTTGACCAGGAAGCCCGGGCAGTCGTTGACCACGATCGGGTTCTTGCCCATTTTCTTGGCGTAGGCAACGGTGGTGGCAACGGCCAGCTCGCTGGACTTCTCGCCGCGAATCACTTCAACCAGCGGCATCATGTGCACCGGGTTGAAGAAGTGCATGCCGACGAAGTTTTCCGGACGCTTGAGCGCTTTGGCCAGCAAGGTGATGGAAATGGTCGAGGTATTGGACGCGAGGATGGTGTCCTCTTTGACGTTGTCTTCGACTTCGGCCAGTACGGCTTGCTTGACCTTAGGGTTCTCGACGACTGCTTCAACGACCAGGTCAACGTGACCGAAATCACCGTAGGACAGGGTCGGACGAATGGCGTTAAGCACTTCAGCCATTTTCGCTGGAGTCATACGACCTTTATCAACGCGACCGACCAGCAGTTTGGCGGCCTCAGCCAAACCTTGCTCGATGCCGTGCTCATTGATGTCCTTCATCAGGATCGGCGTACCTTTGGAGGCCGACTGATAAGCGATACCACCACCCATGATGCCAGCGCCCAATACAGCAGCCTGTTTCACGTCCTTGGCGATTTCGTCGTAGGCCTTGGCCTTTTTCTTCAGTTCCTGATCGTTCAGGAACAGACCGATCAAGCTCTGCGCGGCAGAGGTCTTGGCCAGTTTGACGAAACCGGCGGCTTCGACTTCCAGCGCTTTGTCGCGACCGAAGTTCGCGGCTTTCTGGATGGTCTTGATCGCTTCGACCGGCGCCGGGTAGTTCGGGCCAGCTTGACCGGCAACAAAACCTTTGGCGGTTTCGAAAGCCATCATTTGTTCAATTGCATTCAGCTTGAGTTTCTCAAGCTTCGGCTGACGCTTGGCCTTGAAGTCGAACTCGCCGGAGATGGCGCGCTTGATCAGTTCCAGGGCAGCTTCCTGCAGCTTCTCAGGGGCAACCACCGCATCGACAGCGCTGACTTTCAGTGCGTCTTCAGGACGGTTTTCCTTGCCAGAGGCAATCCACTCGATGGCGTTGTCGGCACCGATGATGCGCGGCAGGCGCACGGTGCCGCCGAAGCCTGGGTAGATGCCCAGTTTGACTTCTGGCAGACCGATCTTGGCCTTGGTGGACATGACGCGGTAGTCCGCCGCCAGGCACATTTCCAGACCGCCACCCAGGGCGATACCGTTGATCGCGGCGACAGTCGGGACGTTGAGGTCTTCGAAATCGCTGAAAATCTTGTTGGCTTCGAGGTTGCCAGCGACAAGCTCTGCATCAGGCAGCTTGAAGTTTTCGACAAATTCGGTGATGTCGGCGCCGACGATGAACACGCCCTTGCCACTGCTGACGATCACACCCTTGATCGAAGCATCTGCCTTGATGGTGTCTACAGCCTGACGCAATTCGTTCAGGGTTAGACGGTTGAACTTGTTGACGGACTCACCCTTGAGATCGAACTTCAGTTCGACGATGCCACTTTCAAGAGCCTTAACCGTGATGGCTTTACCTTCGTAAATCATCAACTGATCTCCACGATATGGAAGCTGAACAGTACACGTCGGACGCAGGCGAATGGCTCGGCAGGACGCTTTTCGTCGATGCTAACGCCAATCCACCCGGCACACCCGCCAACGCGATAGTCGGGATTCTGTAGGAGCGGTCTGAAATACAAACGCTCAATTCATACGCCCGTTTGATTTGGGTACGTCACCTTCACGGAATTTCCGACAATTGTCAATCGCCCAAAATGCTGGTTTAAACGCGACTTTCCGGTCACTTCCGTAACACGAAGTCCTGCAACACGCGGATGCATGTGAGGCCATTCATAGGATCAATAGTTAGAAAAGTCGCCCTAATTCGCGGCAACCTGCGTTTGAGCAGCTACGCTAGCGGGACATTGAGGAAAAAATTTGAACGCTTTTGGCGAATGCCCAGCGTAAGATCAGCGCCACAAAGAATTTCCGGCCTGCCTGGCCAACTCCAGCCCGATGATGATGTCGGGCTTTTTATTGCCTGTCTGTCAGGCGCAGGAGTTTGCCTGTGTAGGAGTTGCCGCAGGCTGCGATCTTTTGATCTTGCCCTTAAAAACAACGTCAAAAGATCGCAGCCTTCGGCAGCTCTCCTGCGAGGATTGTGTTTCAGGCCAACGCCTTCAGCGTGGCATCGATCTGCTGCAAAACCTCGGCCTCGCCCTTCTCGCCCCAGTACAACGTGATCATCTGCTTGTCCGCCTCGATCTTGTAAACGTTGTCCGGCAATTTCTCGAAATGAATCAGCAACGCCGGATCCTCACAGACCTCCTGCCACTGATTGACCCACACTCCTGGCGACTTCTGCCAATAACTCCAGCACTTGGGTTGGTTACCTCGACGCGGGCGGTGGTACTGAGCACACGGGCTCGGCGGCTCATGGCTCAGCCAGTGCGGCCACTCCTGAGGCGCCAGTTGCATGGCCAACCCGATGCGCCGCGCTTCCATGCGCAAGGCCATGCGGCCGCTCTGGTGGCGGGACGGTCGCAACCATGCCAGTGGACTCAGTACCACCAGCAGGATTGACACCACTATCCAGACCGTCATATCTGTACTCCCGATTCTTGATGGGCGCATTCAGTCACTTTGGAACCAATGCGCTTGAAACCAGCCATACTTACCAATATTGCAATCCTCAGGAGGAGCACTTCATGCCCTACCACCACATTCTGGTCGCTGTAGATCTAACCGAAGAGTGCGACCCTGTTATCCACCGCGCTCGCGAACTGTCGGTGAGCAACGGCGCGAAGCTGTCCCTGGTGCATATTGTCGAGCCGATGGCCATGGCCTTTGGCGGCGACGTACCAATGGACCTGTCCCAGTTGCAGCAGCAACAGTTCGATCAAGCCAAGGAACGCCTTGACCGGTTGATCCTGAAGTATCCGGAACTCTCCAAGGAGTACAGCCACCTGACTTACGGCCAGCCGCGCCAGGAGATTCACCACCTGGCCAAGGAACAGACCTGCGACCTGATCGTGGTCGGCAGCCATGGCCGGCATGGCTTGGCGCTGTTGCTGGGCTCCACCGCCAACGACGTTCTGCACGGTGCGCCCTGCGATGTGCTTGCGGTACGCCTGATCAAAAGCTGATAACACTAAACCCTGTGGGAGCGAGCTTGCTCGCGATGGCGTCCTGTCAGTCAACATTCATATCGGCTGACAGGGCCTCATCGCGAGCAAGCTCGCTCCCACAGGGGATAGACACCAGCCCAGTAGATCGCATTCCATATAAAAAGCCCGGCATTCATCACTGAACGCCGGGCTTTTTTTATTGCAGGATCAATCAGGCATCCAGCTCGGCCCAACGCTCGACCATGACGTCGAGTTCAGCCTGCAATTGCTCAAGCTGAGCAATTACGGCAGCAGTCTCGGCAGCCGGGCGCTGATAGAAAGCGGAATCCGCCATCTGCGCTTCAACCGCAGCGATCTGCTTTTCCATGGCTTCGATCTGAGCCGGCAACATTTCCAACTCGCGCTGCAACTTGTAGCTGAGCTTTTTCTTCGCCACCGGCGCTTCTACCGCAGCAACTGGTGCCGCTTCGGCGGTCACTACAGCGGAGGTCAGGTCGGCTTTGCCGGACTTGCTCTCAGTCACGCCCAGCAGGCGCGGCGAGCCGCCCTGACGCAGCCAGTCCTGATAACCACCGACGTATTCGCGAACCTTGCCTTCACCTTCGAAGACCAGGGTGCTGGTCACGACGTTGTCGAGGAATGCCCGGTCGTGACTGACCATCAGCACGGTGCCGTTGAAGGTCAGCAAGACCTCTTCCAGCAGCTCGAGGGTTTCGACATCGAGATCGTTGGTCGGCTCATCGAGTACCAGCAGGTTCGCCGGCTTGCTGAACAACTTGGCCAGCAACAGGCGAGCGCGCTCACCACCGGACAGCGCCTTGACCGGCGTGCGGGCACGCTGCGGGCTGAACAGGAAGTCGCCGAGGTAGCTCAACACGTGACGGCTCTGACCATCGATATCGATGAAGTCGCGACCTTCGGCCACGTTGTCGATCACGGTCTTTTCCAGGTCCAGTTGATGGCGCAACTGGTCGAAGTAAGCCACGTCGATGCGCGTCCCCTCTTCCACTGTGCCGCTGGTTGGCTGCAAACCGTTGAGCATCAGTTTCAGCAAGGTTGTCTTGCCGGTACCGTTGGCGCCCAGCAGACCGATACGGTCGCCGCGCTGCAGGACCATCGAGAAGTCCTTGATCAGGAACGGGCCACCCGGGTGAGCAAAGCTCACGTTCTCGAGGACCATCACCTGCTTGCCGGACTTGTCAGCGGTATCCAGCTGAATGTTGGCTTTGCCGGTGCGCTCACGACGCTCGCTACGCTCGTTGCGCAGGGCTTTGAGGGCGCGGACGCGGCCTTCGTTACGGGTGCGACGAGCCTTGATACCCTGGCGGATCCAGACTTCTTCCTGGGCCAGTTTTTTGTCAAACAGCGCGTTCGCCGTATCTTCAGCCGCCAGAGACGCTTCTTTGTGCACCAGGAAGCTGGCGTAGTCGCCGTTCCAGTCAATCAGGCCGCCGCGATCCAGTTCGAGGATGCGGGTGGCGAGGTTCTGCAGGAAGGAACGGTCGTGCGTGATGAACAGCACGGCGCCCTGGAAATCCTTCAACGCTTCTTCGAGCCAGGCGATTGCACCGATGTCCAAGTGGTTGGTCGGTTCGTCGAGCAGCAGCAGGTCCGGTTCGGAAACCAGGGCCTGGGCCAACAGGACGCGGCGACGCCAGCCACCGGACAATTCGGCGAGGGTCTTGTCGGCCGGCAACTGCAGACGGCTCAAGGTGCTGTCTACCAATTGCTGCAAACGCCAGCCATCGCGGGCTTCGAGGTCATGCTGGACGTGCATCAGCTTGTCCAGGTCGGCGTCGGTGACGATGTTCTGGCTCAGGTGGTGATACTGCGCAAGCAGCTCGCCCACACCGTCCAGGCCTTCAGCCACTACGTCGAACACGGTCCGCCCGTCGGCTACCGGCAATTCTTGCGGCAATTCGCCAATCTTGAGGCCGGGTGCGCGCCAAACGGAGCCGTCGTCGGGCTTCTGGTCGCCCTTGACGAGCTTCATCATGCTGGACTTGCCAGTGCCATTGCGGCCGATGATGCACACCCGCTCACCACGGGCGATCTGCCAGGACACCTTGTCCAACAACGGCGTAGAGCCGAAAGCAAGGGACACATCGCTGAATTTGAGCAGGGTCATGAGCTTCTCCAAAAACCGGGCGCGCATTCTACCTGACTTGAGGCTTCAGAAGGCCGGCAATTTCAATGTCGAAGCACTCTGCATAACAAATGTTGCGATCTTGCACCGACAGGCCGGCAAAGCTTTCGCCCGTTGCTGGCAAAAGGCTAAGCTACAAGCAATCAGTGCTGATGCTGTCAGCACTTGTCATGATTTTTCTGCCCGGATGTCTCATGCGCAGTCGCCTGTTCAGTCTTCTATCTTGTTTGCTCCTCTCTGCCACTGCCGCTCAATCAGTCCAGGCGGTAGACCTGTCCACCCAACGCCAGTATTACGATGAGGCCAAGCGCGCCTTGGCCAACGGCGACTCCGGCCCCTATTTTCGCTACAGTCAGGCCCTCAGTGATTATCCGCTGGAACCGTACCTGGCCTATGACGAGCTGACCGCGCGTCTGAAAACCGCGAGCAACCCGGAAATCGAGAAATTCCTCGCTGAACATGGGGACCTGCCCCAGGCCAACTGGATGAAATTGCGCTGGTTGCGCTGGCTGGCCGATCGCGGCGACTGGGCCACCTTCGTCAAGTACTACGATCCCAAGCTCAACTTCACCGAACTGGACTGCCTGAACGCGCAGTATGAGATTGGCCATAACCTCAAAGCCCAGGGTTACGCCAATGCCGACAAGCTCTGGCTGACCGGTAAATCCCAACCCGAGGCCTGCGATGGTCTGTTCGGAGCCTGGGCCGCCGAAGGTCAACTGACCGAACAGAAACGCTGGGAGCGCGCCAAACTCGCCGCCCAGGCGCGCAATTATCCGCTGGCCAACAGCCTGGTGAACAGCCTGACCACCCTCGCCCCTCGTGGTCGCTTGTTGGTGGATGTGGCGCAGAAACCCGAGCTGCTCAATCAGCCGTCGCGGTTTATCCCGGCCGATGAGCCGATGTCCGACATCGTCAGCCTTGGCCTGCGCCGCCTGGCCAAGCAGGACCCGGACAAGGCCATGGACCTGCTCGACGGTTATGCGAGCAGCATGCACTTCTCCCGCGATGAAAAAGTAGCGATCGCCCGGGAAATCGGCCTGACCCTGGCACGGCGTTATGACCCTCGCGCACTCGATGTCATGACCAAGTACGACCCGGAACTGCGGGACAACACCGTCTCCGAATGGCGTCTGCGCCTATTGCTTCGACTGGCTCGCTGGGACGACGCCTATCAGTTGACCCGTCGTTTGCCACAAGACCTGGCCACCACCAACCGCTGGCGCTACTGGCAGGCCCGCAGCCTTGAGTTGGCGCAACCGCAGAACCCGGAAGCGCAGACGCTTTACAAGGGCCTCGCCCGCGAACGTGATTTCTATGGTTTCCTGGCCGCCGACCGTTCGCAGTTGCCCTACTCGCTGGTCAACAAACCGCTGGTACTCAGCCAGGCCACCATCAACAAAGTGCGCAACACGCCGGGTATTCGTCGGGCTCTTGAGTTCCACGCCCGCGGACAAGTCGTCGATGGTCGTCGCGAGTGGTATTACGTCAGCCGCCATTTCAACCGTGACGAGATGGTCGCCCAGGCGAAACTGGCCTATGACCTGAAATGGTATTTCCCGGCGATCCGCACCATCAGCGAGGCGAAGTACTGGGATGACCTGGACATCCGCTTCCCGATGGCCCACCGCGATACCCTGGTGCGTGAAGCCAAGGTGCGTGGCTTGCATTCGAGCTGGGTGTTCGCCATTACCCGCCAGGAAAGCGCCTTCATGGACGACGCCCGTTCCGGGGTCGGCGCCAGCGGCCTGATGCAACTGATGCCCGGCACCGCCAAGGAAACCTCGCGCAAGTTCAGTATTCCCCTGGCCTCGCCGCAGCAAGTGCTCGACCCGGACAAGAATATCCAGCTTGGCGCCGCGTACCTGAGCCAGGTCCACAGCCAGTTCAACGGCAACCGCGTCCTCGCCACCGCTGCCTACAACGCCGGCCCCGGCCGCGTGCGCCAATGGTTACGCGGTGCCGATCACCTGAGCTTCGACGTGTGGGTGGAAAGCATCCCGTTCGACGAAACCCGCCAGTACGTGCAGAACGTGCTGTCGTACTCGGTGATCTACGGCCAGAAACTCAACTCGCCACAGCCGCTGGTGGATTGGCATGAGCGGTATTTTGACGATCAGTAACCGGTAATGCCGGTTCCTACACCGATCTCGATACCTTGCCGACTGTGGTCAATCGATATCGTTGAGCCGGGCTTTTAGGTGAGTCAGGGTCAGTCATTTCGATCAGACCGGCCGCCAATGCTGGCTTGAGATAGTTAGCCCGGAAGGTCGCTTTGTGAGCCAAACCGACCTTTGCCATCAATTCATTGACCTTGAGCGAACTTCCGTCATGAAGCACGCGAAGCAGTCTCGCTACTTGGTCGGTTACTTGGTCGGTTGGTGGTTCGCTTCGAGCAGCTTCCGCCAGCGCGACACTTAACGCCTGAAGCATGAACTCAACAAAAGGCGTTGCTTCGGCCAACTGGTCGGCGGCAGACAATGCAGCGTAATAAGCGTCCTGCTGCTCACGAATCACCGCCTCAACCGGCAGATAGGCCAACACGGGGCGCCACTGACTGAGTATCAAAGTCTGCCAGAGACGCCCCATGCGCCCGCTGCCATCAGCAAAGGGATGGATGAATTCGAACTCATAGTGGAATACGCAACTGATGATCAGTGGATGCCAGTCGGATGCACCCAGCCAAGCCAGCAAATCATCCATCAAGTGCGCAACGCGACTCGGAGGCGGCGCCATATGAACCAGTTGTTCGCCGCGGTATATGCCCACACCCGCCTGACGAAACCGGCCACAATCATCAATCAATCCGTGCATAAGCAGCTCATGCGCCCGGAGCAAATCAGCTCGGCTGCCCGGCTGCCAGTCCGGCATGGATTCGTAGGTTGCAAAAGCGTTGCGTACTTCCTGGATTTCCCTTGGCAAACCCAGTACTCGCTGCCCAGCCAGAACAGCCGTTACCTGCTCGATGCTGAGCGTATTGTTCTCGATCGCCAATGAAGCCTGAATCGTACGGATACGATTACCACGGCGCAGTTGAGGCGTCTGCCGACTATCACCTACAGCCGAAAGCTGACCGATCTGCTCGCTGATCTCGGCGATCAGCGCCAGTATTCTTGTGGTCAGGGTCAACGGTGGTTGGTAGCGACTCATATCCTCATCCAGGCAACTCGATCGAGCCGATATAATGCCCGAACAAGCCGGTCTGAGCAGACTTCATTCAATGTCAAAAGATCGTAGCCTGCGGCAGCTTCTACGGGTGCATATCGTATTCAGCCTTGCCATCACTGAACTGCAACGCCGCCAGCCGCGCATACAACGCATTGCTCGCCACCAGCTCCTGGTGCGTGCCCACCGCCACCAGTTTGCCCTGATCCATGACCGCGATCCGGTCAGCGTTTTTCACCGTGGCCAAGCGGTGGGCGATGACCAAGGTGGTGCGGTTTTTCATCAGGCTTGGCAGGGCTTGCTGGATCAGGTGTTCGCTCTGGGCGTCGAGGGCGCTGGTGGCTTCGTCCAGCAGCAGGATCGGTGCGTCCACCAGCAGCGCCCGGGCGATGGCCAGGCGTTGGCGTTGGCCGCCGGACAAGCCGAGGCCACCGTCACCGAGGTGGGTCTGGTAGCCGTTGGGCATTTGTTCGATGAAGTCGTGGGCGTAGGCGATTTTTGCCGCTTCCTGAACCTGGGCCAGGGTCGCGCCCGGATTGCCGTAGCGGATGTTCTCTTCGATGCTGCCGAAGAACAGCGCCGGGTTTTGCGAGACCAGCGCGAAGCAGCGGCGCAGGTCCAGTGGATCAAGCTGAGTCAGCGGTACGCCTTCCAGCAAGATGCGCCCTTCGGCAGGATCGTAAAAACGCAACAGCAAGTCATACACCGTGGACTTGCCCGCGCCGGACGGCCCAACCAGCGCCAGGGTTTCGCCCGCGTTGATCGTCAGATTCAAGCCGTCGACAGCGAAGCTTTCAGGGCGCGAGGGGTAGGAAAAACGTACATCCTCAAGGACCAGATTGCCCTTGACCCGTTCCGGCAAGGTCACCAGTCCGGTGCTCGGTGGCTGGATGATATTTTCCGAGCGCAGCAATTCGGCAATCCGTTCCGCGGCACCGGCCGCCCGCTGCAACTCGCCGATCACCTCGCTCAACGTGCCGAAGGCGCTGCCGACGATCAGACTGTAGAAAACAAACGCCGCCAGTTCGCCACCTGAAATCCGCCCGGCGATCACATCCATGCCGCCGACCCAGAGCATGACGCCGACTGCACCCAGCACCAGCACGATCACCAGCGTGATCAACCACGAACGCTGGACGATACGTTTGCGAGCCGTTTCGAATGCTTCTTCCACGGTGACGGCAAAGCGTTGCTCGTCCTGGACCTGGTGGTTGTAGGCTTGTACGGTTTTGATCTGGCCGAGGGTTTCGGAGACGTAGCTGCCGACATCGGCAATCCGGTCCTGGCTCTCGCGCGACAGGCTGCGCACCCGACGGCCGAAGATCAAAATCGGCGCGACCACCAGCGGCAACGCAATCACCACGATGCTGGTGAGCTTGGGGTTGGTGATAAACAGCAGCACGATCCCGCCGATCACCATCAGCAAGTTGCGCAGGAACAGCGATAACGACGAGCCGATCACCGATTGCAGCAGCGTGGTGTCTGCGGTCAGCCGCGACTGGATCTCGGAGCTGCGGTTGTCTTCGTAGAAACCGGGATGCAGGTAAACCAGATGATTGAAAACCTGACGGCGGATGTCCGCGACAACCCGCTCGCCGATCCACGACACCAGATAGAAGCGTGCAAAGGTACCGACGGCCAGCCCAACCACCAATACCATAAACAGTCCGATGGACTGATTGAGCAAATGCGGTGACTGGGTCATGAAACCCTGATCCACCAACAGGCGAATCCCCTGCCCCATGGACAAGGTGATGCCCGCAGTGACAATCAGCGCCAGCAAGGCACCGAACGCATGCCAGCGATAAGGCGCAACAAAATGACTGGCCAGGCGAATGGCACGACGGTGACGGGAAGAGAGCATCGGGTTCATCCAGGTTCACAACACAAGCGTTGATGGGGCCAGCCTACACACTCAATGGGGTGGAACGCTGTAAATCACAATGAGTCAGGTTAATTATGACCGCCAAGACTAGCGCCTAGACGCTATTGGTCTAAAGTCCGGGTGGCAACGCCGAAGTATTTCTGGTGGACTGGTATTGCCGACCTGGAAGATCGCAGGGAGTTGTCACAGCCCGGTCACCTGGCGGTTTTAGAGTAAGCACACAACCTGATGAGGAGACAGGCCATGTCCTTGCAAAACAGCAGCGATGACAAAATTGAAGTGATCCGCACGCAGCCGCACCAGTCTCTGGGTTGCTCGATTATTGATGAGCATGGACGTGAAGTACCGATCACTGAAGACATGATCCAGGACGCTTGCCGCGAACTGGAGAAGCGATTGGTCAAGCCTGCCGAACAAAAGTGATATAGCCACCGTCTTCTTGACCCGGCCCTCGTTGGCCGGGTTTTTTATGGGTGATTATCCAAAATTGTGGTGCAGCCATTCGCGAGCAAGCCGCTCCCACAGGTGTCTTGTGGTGAACACAGATCTCGTGTTCAGCCGAGATCAAATGTGGGAGCGGGCTTGCTCGCGAATGGGCCAACTCGGTCCTTAGACAGCCACTGCACCCAACGCCGCCACAATCTGGCGCAACACCGGCGAATCCCCCTCAATGCGCACCTGCAACCCGTCAATCTCACGCCGCAGCGGATAATGCTTGCGCAGTGCATCGAACGCCGCGCGCTGCTCGTTCACGTTACCTACAAGGCTGCGACGAAAATCTGCATCGTCACGGCGCGGGTCGTACACGCCGCGGCACAACATCGCCAGCGCCCAGGCCGGGTCGCTATCAGCGTTCAACGTCACGTGTGACAACCACGGCGCCGGCAGCAAATCGCTCAGGCTGACCTGGGCCGGCTGACCGAGAAAGTCGCAATACGCCTGATAGATCTGCGCCGTGCCGCGCTGCTTGCCGTCGAGGCTGTAACCGGCGATATGCGGGGTCGCCAGCACGCAGAGCTCGGCCAATGCCACATCGACCTCAGGCTCACCCTCCCAGACGTCCAGCACCGCTTGCAGGTCTTCACGGTGCAGCAACACCTGACGCAGGGCGGCGTTGTCCACCACCGGACCACGACTGGCATTGATCAGCCAGGTGCCAGGCTTGAGTCGATTCAAACGAGGCTTGTCGAACAGATGCCAAGTCGTTTGAGCGCCATGCTTCTTTAAAGGCGTGTGCAGGCTGATGACGTCGCACTGCTCGATGATCTGCTCAAGACTGACGTAATCGCCGCCTTCAGCCGCTTGTCGTGGCGGATCGCAGACCAGTACGTTCCAGCCCAGGCCTCGCAGGACCTTGACCAGCCGCCCGCCCACTTCCCCGGCACCGACCACGCCATAGGTGCGCTGCGTCAGGTCGGCGCCTTCGATTTCGGCCAGGGTCAGCAGGCTGCCGAGCACGTAGTCGACCACGCCCCGGGCATTGCAGCCGGGTGCACTGGACCAGGTGATGCCGGCCTGTTGAAAGTAATCCAGGTCCAGGTGATCGGTGCCGATGGTGCAGGTGCCGACGAACTTCACTTTGCTGCCTTCGAGCAATCCGCGGTTGACGTTGGTCACCGAGCGCACAAGCAGCACATCGGCCTGTTCGACGGCGGCGCGGTCGATGGAACGCCCCGGCACCCGGCGGATTTCGCCGAAACCTTCGAAGAAGGCATCAAGCAGCGGGATATTTTCATCGGCAACAATCAGCATGGCGAGGCTCCTTTGGCGGATCGGCAGTTTAGGCGCAGAAGGATGTGATGGGCCAGCGCGTATTCAGGATCGCAGCGCGCCTCTGTGGCGAGGGAGCTTGCTCCCGTTCGGCTGCGCAGCAGTCGTAAAATCTGCGCACGCGGTGGGCCTGACAAAACCGGGTTGTTGATTTTGGGGCCGCTTCGCAGCCCAGCGGGAGCAAGCTCCCTCGCCACAGGGAATGTCGAAACAGCCAAGAGTGGATTACAAATCCCTAACACAGCTCTTTTCCTGACCACTGCGTCAACGGGTAGAATGCGCCGCCTAGCGCATCAAATCTCCCTGGACGTTTCGCCCTTGAATTCCGTAACTGACCGCCCCGCTGCAACCACCCTCACCCGCCCGGCCCGGGTTCGCCTGGAGCTGAGAAACCTGTTCGCCCTGGCGCTGCCGATCATGATCGCGCAACTGGCGACCACCGCCATGGGCTTCGTCGATGCGGTGATGGCCGGCCGTGTCGGGCCACGAGATCTCGCCGCTGTGGCGCTGGGCAACTCGATCTGGGTGCCGGTGTTCCTGTTGATGACCGGCACGTTGCTCGCCACGACGCCGAAAGTTGCCCAGCGCTTTGGCGCCGGCACTCACAGCGAGATCGGCCCGATCGTGCGTCAGGCGCTATGGCTGGCGTTGGTGGTGGGGTTGATGGCGACTGGCATGCTGATCGCTGCCGAACCGATCCTGCACATCATGAAAGTCGATCCCGAGCTGATCGGCCCCTGCATGCAATACCTGCATGGCATCGCCGCAGGTTTGCCAGCGGTCGCGTTCTATCACGTGTTGCGCTGCTTCAGTGACGGCATGGGCCGCACTCGCCCGGCAATGATCCTCGGTCTGTGCGCCCTGGCGCTGAACATCCCGTTGAACTACGTATTCATTTACGGCCACTTGGGCGTACCCGCCATGGGCGGTGCCGGCTGTGGCTGGGCAACGGGGATTGTGATGTGGTTCATGGCCCTCGGCATGGCGGCCTATACACGCGGGGCGCCCGCCTACCGAAAAAGCGAGCTGTTCAGCCGCTTCGACTGGCCACAATGGTCGGTGATCAAACGCCTGCTGGGCATCGGCCTGCCGATCGGCATTGCGGTGTTTGCCGAATCGAGCATCTTCGCGGTGATTGCCCTGCTGATCGGCAGCCTCGGCGCGACCGTCGTGGCCGGCCACCAGATTGCGCTGAACGTCAGCTCGCTGGTCTTTATGATCCCTTACTCGCTGGGGATGGCCGTCACCGTGCGCGTCGGTCAGGCACTGGGCCGCAATGAACCGCGTGAAGCCCGATTCGCAGCGGGCGTCGGCATGGGCAGTGCGTTGGCTTACGCCTGTCTGTCGGCGAGCATGATGCTGTTGCTGCGTGAACACATCGCAACGATCTACACGGCTGATCCGACGGTGATCCATGTGGCGGCGATGCTGATCGTGTATTCGGCGCTGTTCCAGTTTTCCGACGCGATCCAGGTCACGGCGGCCGGCGCGCTGCGCGGTTATCAGGACACACGGGTGACGATGATCCTGACGCTGTTTGCGTACTGGGGGATTGGTTTGCCGGTGGGTTACGCCTTGGGGCTGACCGATTGGTTCGGCACGCCAAGTGGCCCGAGTGGGCTGTGGCAGGGTTTGATCGTGGGCTTGAGTTGCGCGGCGCTGATGCTGTCAATCCGCCTGACGCGCAGTGCACGCAAGCGGATCCGCATCAGCCAGTCAGCGGGTTAAGCGAGTTTCTTGCGGATCCAGTAGAGGTAGGTGCCTGCCTCTTCATGCTGCGCGACCAGTTCGTGGTCGAGGAACACGCAAAACTTGGGGATATCGCGACGGGTCGACGGGTCGGTGGCGATCACCTTGAGCAAGCCGCCGGGCGCCAGGTCACGAATGTGCTGGTGCAACATCATCACCGGCTCCGGGCAATTGAGGCCGGTGGCATCGAGGGTGCCGTCTACCGGCGTATCAAGCATTTCACTCATGATTCACTCCTGAAACTGGCCGGCATTGTCGCGCATTGCCGGGGTTCTTAACAGATCGTACAGCTTGTCACTGTGGCGAGGGAGCTTGCTCCCGCTGGAGCGCGAAGCGGCCCCAATTCTGGCGATGCGGTTTATCGGAAGATCTCGGCGTCTGGTATTAGGGCTGCTTCGCAGCCCAGCGGGAGCAAGCTCCCTCGCCACAAAAGCCCGGTCCCACATTAGTCCGCGTGATTAACGGGACTTAGGTTTCTTCACGTCAATCCGGCGCAGGTGGCAGGTCACTTCTTCGCGGTCGTGATACAGCTGTTTGCAGCCAATTTCGACCTTGATGCCGCGTTCCTTGAAGCCATCAGCGATGCGTTCGAGCAAGCGCTTCACTTCAGCGTAACGCTGTTTCATCGGCAGCTTGAGGTTGACCACCGCTTCGCGGCAATGCCCTTCGCCAATCCATTCTTCGAGCATCGCGGCGTTGCGCGCCGGTTTCTCGACGATGTCGCAAACCATCCAGTCCACTGGCTGACGAGGCTTGAAGGTAAAACCGTCAGCCATCAAGTGCTGCACCAAACCAGTGTCCATCAGGCTTTCGGCCATCGGGCCGTTGTCGATGGCGGTCACCAGCATGCCACGGTTGACCAGTTGCCAGGTCCAACCGCCCGGCGCGGCCCAGGTCAA
>Ga0209847_1000059_pt1 | contig 52287 bp, 57 predicted proteins | sample OrgsoiDNA_201060_FD_185808 | JGI IMG/M metagenome (GOLD analysis project Ga0209847, IMG submission 185808) | Permafrost soil microbial communities from the Arctic, to analyse light accelerated degradation of dissolved organic matter (DOM) -... | ecosystem: Environmental > Terrestrial > Soil >... | reverse complement strand
TACGTGCGGCATGACCGATATTATGTACACCTGATGTACAAGCTGTGGCAATAGAAATGCTCGGTCCACGCAAACCAAACATGATGCTCAGATGACCGGCAATCATATTTACGATAGTGGAAGGAACAAAGAATGGGCTGATTTTGCGCGGTCCGCCGTTAACCAGTGAGGTATGGTTTTCTTCGATCAGACCAAGGCCGCCAATGCCGGAACCAATTGCAGCGCCAATGCGCGGTGCATTCTCAGCAGTTACTTCAAGACCGGAGTCTTGCATTGCCTGAATACCGGCAGCAATACCATACTGAATGAAGGCATCCATCTTACGGGCATCTTTGCGCGCGATGTACTCTTCACAGTTAAAATCTTTTACTAAGCCAGCAAAACGCGTTGCGTAGGCGCTAGTATCAAAATGATCGATTAGGCTAATGCCACTCTGACCGGCAAGAAGAGCGTTCCAAGTGGACTCTACAGTATTGCCGACAGGGGACAGCATGCCAAGTCCAGTCACTACAACTCGACGCTTAGACACGTTGTGTCCTCCAGGGAGGGAGAAAAGTAATACGGTGGGACAAAAAAAACTTAGGCGGTCGAGTGACCGCCTAACTATCTAAACTAAAAACAGATTAGCTTACTGCTGGCTAGAGTTGATGAAATCAATAGCTGCCTGAACAGTAGTGATTTTCTCAGCTTCTTCGTCAGGGATCTCGGTATCAAACTCTTCTTCCAGAGCCATAACCAGCTCAACGGTGTCGAGAGAATCAGCGCCAAGGTCGTCTACGAAAGACGCAGCATTAACTACTTCTTCCTGTTTAACACCCAGCTGTTCAACAATGATTTTCTTAACGCGTTCTTCGATAGTGCTCATACTCTTAAATTTCCTATCAAAACTCGCTTTCGCGATGGTTTTCGTAGTGTATAAAATGTTGGAAAAGATGCAACTAAATCCCGGCTGGTCAAACCACGAATTTGCTCTATTTTGCGGTTTTTACCGCAAATAACGCAAATAGTTTCGTAATTTTTAAATCATGTACATGCCACCATTGACATGTAATGTTTCGCCAGTGATGTAGCTGGCCTCGTCAGAGGCTAAAAAAGCAACTGCGCTGGCAATCTCTTTTGCATCACCCAACCGGTTGGCTGGAACTGATGACAAAATGCCTGCGCGTTGATCATCTGTCAACGCCCTTGTCATGTCCGTCTCAATAAAGCCGGGAGCAACGACGTTGACAGTAATGCCGCGTGAAGCAATTTCACGCGCCAAAGACTTGCTAAAACCAATCAAGCCAGCTTTAGCCGCCGCGTAGTTCGCCTGCCCTGCGTTACCCATAGTTCCAACAACAGAACCAATAGTAATGATCCGGCCAAACCGCTTTTTCATCATAGCCCGCATTACTGCTTTTGACAGCCGAAACACAGAAGTCAAATTCGTATCCAGAATATCCTGCCACTCGTCATCCTTCATACGCATGAGAAGGTTATCACGTGTGATGCCGGCATTATTAACTAAAATGTCAATTTCGCCAAATTCAGCTCGAATCGTAGCCAATACCTGCTCAATCGATGCAGAATCAACCACATTGAGGGCAATCCCTTTACCCTTTTCGCCTAAATACTCACTGATTGCTTCAGCGCCTTTCTCGCTGGTCGCGGTGCCAATCACTGTTGCACCACCGGCCACTAATTTTTCTGCGATAGCACGGCCAATACCACGGCTTGCGCCGGTGACCAGGGCAATTTTACCTTCGAAGCTCATACCTACCCCTTTTTATTGTCCAATCGCCGCTGACAGGCTGACAGAGTCGTTCACTGCCGCCGCAGTCAGGGTGTCAACAATACGTTTGGTCAGGCCGGTCAATACCTTACCCGGGCCAACCTCGACTAAGTGCTCAACGCCCTGCGCCGCCATGAATTCTACTGACTCAGTCCAGCGGACGGGATTGTAGAGTTGGCGAACCAGTGCGCTGCGAATAGCTTGCGGAGATGTTTCTACCTTGACATCCACGTTATTCACGACCGGATATTGAGGCGCACTGAAAGTCACATTTTCGAGTGCTACGGCCATTTTGTCAGCAGCCGGCTTCATCAAAGCACAGTGAGAAGGCACGCTGACAGGCAGCGGCAACGCACGTTTTGCACCAGCGGCTTTACAAGCAGCACCAGCACGTTCAACAGCTTCTTTGTTCCCCGCAATCACAACCTGTCCCGGCGAATTAAAGTTCACCGGAGAGACAACCTGTCCTTGCGCGGACTCTTCGCACGCTTTAGCAATAGCATCGTTATCGAGGCCGATAATTGCCGACATTGCGCCAGTACCCTCGGGCACAGCTTCCTGCATCAGTTTGCCACGTAATTCAACCAGCGAAATGGCCTGTTTGAAATCCAGCACGCCAGCACACACCAAAGCAGAATATTCACCCAGGCTATGTCCTGCCATAAATACCGGGTCAGTGCCTTTCTGTTGCTGCCAGACCCGCCAGATAGCCACGGAAGCAGCCAGCAAAGCAGGCTGAGTCTGCCAAGTTTTGTTCAACTCTTCAGCCGGCCCCTGTTGTACCAACTGCCATAAATCATAACCTAGTGCAGAAGAAGCCTCAGCAAAAGTTTCTTCAACAATCGGGTAGGTTGCGGCTAAGTCAGCCAGCATTCCCAGAGCCTGTGAGCCCTGGCCAGGAAAAACAACTGCTATTTTTGTCATTTTCATTATCCTGTTAAATCAAAAACGTATCAGCGCCGAGCCCCAGGTAAAGCCACCGCCAAATGCTTCAAGCAATACCAATTGCCCGCGTTGGATTCGTCCATCACGGACTGCTTCATCAAAAGCTGCAGGCACAGATGCCGCAGACGTATTGCCATGACGATCCAGCGTAATAACAACTTTATCCATCCCCATACCCAGCTTTTTAGCCGTAGCACTGATGATCCGCAGGTTCGCCTGATGCGGAACCAGCCAGTCGAGTTCGGAGCGGTCGAGGTTATTTGCTGTCAGAGTTTCATCGACAATGTGAGCCAGTTCAGTCACGGCCACTTTGAAGACTTCGTTACCAGCCATTGTCACGTAAGCGGGTTTTTCCGGCTCAGACTGACTTGGATACGGTAACGTCAGCAAATTGCCATAATGGCCGTCTGCGTGCATGTGCGTAGAAATAATGCCAGGCTCTTCGGATGCGCCCAGCAATACAGCACCTGCGCCATCGCCAAACAAAATCACGGTGCCACGATCTTGAGGATCGAGTTTACGCGACAACACATCGGAACCGATCACCAGCGCATGTTTCACTGCGCCGTTTTTAATGTATTGATCGGCCACGCTTAGCGCATAGGTAAAACCGGCACAAGCGGCAGCCAGATCAAAGGCGGCACAATCTTTGATACCCAGCATATTCTGCAATTGACAGGCAGAACTAGGGAACGCGTGGGAAGATGAGGTCGTTGCAACAATGATTAAACCCACATCGCTTGCGCTGACGCCGGCCATTTCAAGCGCTTTTTCAGCTGCATGCAGGCCCATAGTGGCCACAGTCTCATCTGGCGCAGCGATACGACGTTCACGAATACCTGTGCGGGTGACGATCCACTCGTCGGAGGTATCCACCATTTTTTCTAAGTCGGCATTAGTCCGAACTTGCACGGGCAAATAGCTCCCCGTACCGAGAATTTTTGTATACATGTACGATCAGTCACTCTTGGGTAATACAGCCTTAAGGCGCGCGGCTATCCTGGTAGGAACTTGCCGCTGCACCGCCTGCACAGCCTGTTCGATAGCAACGGCAAACGCGCGCTGGTTTGCCCCGCCGTGGCTTTTAATAACGATGCCCCGTAATCCTAACAAACATGCGCCATTATACTGGTCTGGATTCAGATGGCCGAAGCGCTTTGCTAACTTCTTCTGCAAAATACGACCTAACCATTTCAGCCACCAGGCCTTCTTGCCACCCTCCCCAGAGGATTTTAACAGTGACAAAAACATCCTTATTACACCTTCCATGGTTTTAAGGGTGACATTACCAACGAAACCGTCACACACCATGACATCCGTCTTACCGGTTAACAGGTCATTGCCTTCAAGATAACCGATATAGTTGATTGCGGGTGTATTTTTTAGAATAACCGCCGCACCCCGGATGTTATCCAACCCTTTTGACTCTTCCTCACCAATGTTCAGTAAGGCTACGCGTGGGTTCGAAATACCGATGACCTCTTCAGCCATTACCGAGCCCATCACGGCAAATTGGACCAGCATTGTGCTGTCACACTCAACGTTCGCCCCCAGATCAAGCACCACCGTTTTAGTGCGCTGTTGATTCGGTAAAACCGTCATCAACGCCGGGCGCTCTATACCTTCGAGAGGTTTTACTATCATTTTTGCCAAACCCATCAACGCACCGGTATTACCGGCGCTGACACAGGCCTCAGCGTCTCCACTTTTGATAAGTTCCAACGCCACACGCATTGAACTGCCCTTACTGGCACGAATAGCTTGAGATGCACGAGCGTCACTGGCTATAACTGATTCAGCAGGAATAATCCGAATTCTTTCCATTTGGGAAGCATCGGCTTTTACGAGAAATGGCGTGATTGCGTCGGGATCACCGACCAGAAGAAGATTGAGTTCAGAATTAGAGGTCAGTGCCTGCAATGAAGCAGGCACTGTGACGGAAGGACCGAAGTCCCCGCCCATTACATCTAACGCAAGGGTTAGACGAGTCAAGGAATCGCCTTGCTAGTACTTATCACCATGATTGATCACGCAAATAAGTAGCAAGCAAATCTTAGCCGATTACCTTGCGACCGCGGTAGAAACCGTCGGCAGTGATATGGTGACGCAGGTGAGTTTCACCAGAAGTTTTGTCCACAGACAGAGTGGAGGTGGTCAGAGCATCGTGAGAGCGACGCATGCCACGTTTAGAACGGGTTGGTTTATTTTGTTGTACGGCCATGGACCTTACTCCTTAAGTACTTTTCTTTAAACTCGCTAATACGGCAAATGGATTTGGTTTCTCCACCTCTGCAGGCAGTTTACCAAACACCATGTCCGCGTCGGACACTTCACAGTGTTCAGATTCATGTACCGGAACGACAGGTAATGAAAGAATGATTTCATCTTCAATCATCGCCAGCAGATCAACTTCGCCAAACTCATCGACTTCAATCGGCTCGTACGCTTCCGGTAATGCCTCAGCCTGCTCATCATTGCGGACAGGACTAAAACAATACGTTGCGTGAACCTGGTGTTCAAACGTCTTACCACATCTCTGACATTCCAGAGTTACGGTAACGTCAGACTGGCCATTAATGACCGCCAGACGCAGATTGTCGATATCAAACGACAACGAGGTTTGGACATCAGAATCAACACTAACCACTGATGCTGCTAACCGTGTTACCTGTTCAGGCACATAGACACCGGAGTAATCTAAACGCTTTTGGGCTGTACGAACCGCATCAACGGCCAAGGGTAATTTTACTTTTTGCATAGGGCGCGCATATTAACTTTGTAACGACGTAGAGTCAAAGAAAAAGGCCTTAAAACCGCACCTTTCACCAATATTCGCTTCCACAGCGGCAGACAGTTTAAAATGAGCGATTCAATAACGCTATGCTTTGTGGAAAAAATTATGAATCTCCCGCCTAAAAAGCTGTTGCTGGCCTCCACATCCCCCTACCGCAGGGCGCTGCTGGAAAAAACAATGCTGAGTTTCGCTTGTGCAGCGCCAGATATTGACGAATCACCACTCCCCGGTGAATTACCGGCGGAGCTGGTACAAAGACTGGCAGAAGCTAAAGCACGCGCATTAGTTCTTTCACATCCAGGCCATTACATTATTGGCTCGGATCAGGTTTGCGCGATTAACGGGCAAATAACCGGCAAGCCTCATACTTTTGATAACGCATTGATACAATTACAAGCTGCCAGCGGACAGACCGTCACTTTTTATACCGGCTTATCGCTGGTTGACAGTGATACCGGAGACACACAGACACTTTGCGAAACGTTTGACGTGACTTTCCGTCACCTGACGGGGGCGGAAATTCGGGGCTATTTACAGACAGAGCAGCCCTACGACTGTGCAGGAAGCTTTAAATGTGAAGGTCTGGGCATCAGCCTCTTTGAACGTCTCAACGGCAGAGACCCAAATACCTTAATTGGCTTACCGATTATTGCCTTGCTGGATTGCTTACGGGCAAAGGGAATTAATCCTCTGCTGAGCTAAGTGATACGTTAATAATGAATAAAGCGCCTTTCAGCGCTTCATTCATTATTGCATTGCGTGTTTTGCAGACTCAGGACTTCGCCGGTTTCAGTCGGAGCTTCTTCAGGCAATTACGTAGTTTCAGGTCCAGCGGCGCTTCAATACGCATAGTCTCACCTGTACCTGGATGTTCAAAGCGTAAAGCCGCAGCATGCAGGAACAGACGATTCAGCCCCGTGCCCGCGAGTTGCCCGTCAAATTCGCGATCGCCATAGCGGTCATCAAAAGCGATTGGATGTCCCGCATATTGCGCATGGACACGAATCTGATGCGTTCTTCCTGTGACCGGGCTAGCTTTAATTAACGTCGCAAATTCATAACGTTCTTCAATTTTGAAGCGTGTTTCAGAGGGTTTACCCTCGGCATTCACACGAACAATACGCTCACCGCTTTGCAGAATGTTTTTCAGCAAAGGGGCCTGGACGACTTTGCAATGCGATTGCCACTCACCACGCACTAGCGCCAGGTAATCTTTCTGCATGCCTTTCATACGCAGTTGCTCATGCAAAGAACGTAATGCCGAACGCTTTTTGGCCACAAGCAATACGCCGGAAGTATCACGGTCCAGACGATGCACAAGTTCCAGGAAACGGGCCTCAGGACGAAGAGCACGTAGCCCTTCAATCACGCCAAAACTCAGGCCACTTCCACCGTGTACCGCAGTGCCGGAAGGTTTATTCAGGATCAGTAAATGATCATCTTCGTATAAAATACAATCCGTCAGCGCCGCAACTTTATCGAGTTTAGCGGAGACAGGAATTTCATCACGTTCGGCTACACGCACCGGAGGAACACGCACAACATCCCCCGCCAATAATTTATATTCTGGCTTGATACGCTTTTTGTTAACGCGAACTTCACCCTTTCGCACAATGCGATAAATCATGCTTTTTGGCACGCCTTTAAGGGTTTTGAGCAGGAAGTTATCAATGCGTTGCCCGGCTTCGTCTTCAGAAATGGGGATTAATTGTACAGATGGATTCTCAGTTTTCATGGCTCGCGATTCTAAATATCCGGCACGTTCCGCGCCACAGTTTTTTTATGTGCTTAACTTGTAGCTTACCAGTAACCGACAAGGAAAACCTGAACGACTGTATATAGTGGGGTGGATTATCAATGCGGCACATCTCGCATAAGTATAAGAATCTTTACTGCAAGCGGTAAAGTCACCTTGCTATCACGGTGCATGCAATGGAATAATGAAGTTACTTTCTGCGTTGTTTCTCTTAAGTTAGGGAAAACGCAGGAATTATAGATTTGCCTGATCACACAAAAACGCAGCAATGGCGTAAGACGTAATGTGAAATCAAGCAATTAGCGGGCTGCGGGTTGCAGCTTGGCCGGCAAATGGAATCAGATCTGTTAACCTAAATTCAGAGGCTATTCCCCTAATAAAAGTACTGCTTTCATAACGCTGGTGTTCTTCAAACGGCAAAAGCAGACTTACCGAAATAATGCGCCCCTATGCAAGCGACAACCGTGAGGTTGACGACTTTGCGAGAAGACTCGGGGCCAACGGTTTACCCGGTCATGAGGTTATTTTGCCCGCAACTCTGTCAATAATGGAAAAATAACGAGTAAGTTAAGATGAAAAGAATGTTGATTAACGCGACTCAGCAAGAAGAGTTGCGCGTTGCCCTTGTAGATGGACAGCGTCTGTATGATTTGGATATTGAAAGTCCGGGCCATGAGCAGAAAAAAGCTAATATTTACAAAGGGAAAATCACCCGCATAGAACCTAGCCTTGAAGCGGCATTCGTTGACTATGGCGCGGAACGACACGGTTTTCTCCCCCTCAAAGAAATTTCCCGCGAATACTTCCCTAGCAACTATTCCTCGCATGGTCGCCCTAACATCAAAGATGTTTTGCGTGAAGGTCAGGAAGTTATTGTTCAGGTTGATAAAGAAGAACGTGGTAACAAAGGTGCAGCGCTGACGACATTTATCAGCCTGGCCGGCAGCTATTTAGTGTTAATGCCGAATAATCCGCGCGCAGGGGGTATTTCCCGCCGTATTGAAGGCGATGACCGAACTGAACTGAAAGAAGCTCTGTCCTCTCTGGAATTGCCAGATGGTATGGGCCTCATCGTGCGCACTGCGGGTGTTGGTAAATCCGCCGAAGCACTGCAGTGGGATCTGACTTTCCGTCTGAAACATTGGGACGCCATTAAGAAAGCCGCTGAAGGTCGCCCTGCCCCTTTTCTGATCCATCAGGAAAGCAACGTCATTGTCCGTGCATTCCGTGATTATCTGCGCCCTGATATCGGCGAGATCCTGATTGATAACCCGAAAGTCCTGGAGCTTGCGAAAGAACACATCGCTGCTTTGGGTCGGCCTGATTTCAGCAGCAAAATCAAACCATACATTGGTGAGATCCCGCTGTTCAGCCATTATCAGATTGAATCGCAGATTGAATCCGCTTTCCAGCGCGAAGTACGCCTTCCTTCTGGTGGTTCGATTGTCATCGACAGCACCGAAGCGCTAACCGCCATAGATATCAACTCCGCACGCGCAACCCGCGGCGGCGATATCGAAGAAACGGCCTTTAACACCAACTTGGAAGCGTCTGACGAAATCGCACGTCAGTTGCGTCTTCGTGACCTCGGCGGCCTGATTGTTATCGACTTCATTGATATGACGCCTGTGCGCCATCAGCGTGAAGTGGAAAACCGTCTGCGTGATGCTGTTCGTCAGGACCGTGCACGTATTCAGATTGGCCGCATCTCACGCTTTGGTTTGCTTGAAATGTCTCGTCAACGCCTCAGCCCTTCATTGGGTGAGTCGACGCATCACATCTGTCCGCGTTGTGCTGGTACTGGGACTATTCGTGATAATGAATCCCTGTCACTGTCAATTCTGCGGTTGATCGAAGAAGAAGCGCTGAAAGAGAACACTAAGGAAGTCCACGCTATCGTTCCGGTGCCTATTGCTTCGTACCTGCTGAACGAAAAACGTGACTCTGTCAACGCCATTGAAAAACGTCTGGGTGGCGTGCGGGCAATTATCGTTCCTAACGATCAAATGCAAACACCGCATTACTCGGTTCTGCGTGTACGCAAAGGTGAAGAATCTTCGATATTAAGCTATTTACTGCCTCAGCATCATGAAGCAGAAATGCTGCAACCTTCAGAAGAAGTGCCTAATGAGCGTAAGCGTCCTGAGCAACCCGCTCTCGCTGCCTTTGCACTGCAAGGCGAAGCACCACCGTCTTCTTTCGAACAACCGGATGCCGTTGAACAACCGGAACAAGCCCGTGCCGCAACTATTAATGCTCCAGTTGCCGAGAAATCTGGTTTCGTCAGTCGCCTCCTCAGTGGTTTGAAAGGCCTATTTGCTTCAGAACCTCAACCTGAAGTCAAACCGGTAGAAACACCGAAAGTTGAAGCTGAAACCACTGAAAGCGAAAATCGCCGTAACGGTGAACGCCGTAGTCAACGTCGTCAGGGCGGTGGCCGCCGTGAACGTAACGGTGAACGCGGAGAGCGCAGCGATCGTGGCAACCGCGATAACCGCAGCGAAGGTCGTGAAAACAATCGTGACAACCGCGGTGAAAGTCGTGAAACACGCGAAAACAGCCGCGAGCCACGCGAAGATCAGCGTCGTAATCGTCGCAATCAGGAACCGGTAGCTGTTTCTGAAGTCGTTACGGAACAAGAAGTCGATACCATCACTTCCCGTGATGAGCAGCAGCAACCGCGCCGTGAACGAGGTGATCGCTCTCGTCGTCGTTCCGATGATAAACGTAAAGGTCCGCAGGAAGAGAAAGTTCAAGAAGTCGTTGCTCAGGAAGTGGCTGTCACTGTCGCACCTGCTCCGGCTATTGAAGAAATTGAACAGGAAGATCGCCAACCGACACAGCGTCGTCAACGTCGCTCTCTGTCTCAAAAAATCCGCTTCGAGTCTGAAGTTGACCACGAAGCAGAAGCCGCTGCACAGCAGTTGATCACCGGCATCATGCCAACCTCCGTTGCTCCTCAGGCTCAGGAAATTGCCCCGGCAGCACCAGAAGTCGAACGTGCTACCAGCAATGATAATGATGACAATCAAGGTGACAACGGTCGCGAAGGTGGCATGCCACGCCGCTCACGCCGCTCACCTCGTCATTTGCGTGTCAGCGGTCAGCGTCGTCGCCGTTATCGTGATGAACGTTACCCGTCGCAGTCACCAATGCCGCTGGCAGGTGCCTTTGTCTCTCCAGAAATGGCATCAGGCAAAGTGTGGATCAGCTACCCGGTAGCACAGGCAACAGATCTTCAGGAAACGGCTGCTGATAGCGCTGAAGTTCTGATAAACCAGGTCGACATTGCCCAGGAAAATACGCCTGCAGTCGCAGAAGCGGCTGACGTTGCCGTGCAAAACGTACATGCTGAAGTAGAAGTGGCACCGACCACTGAAACTAAAGCTGTCGAGTTAGCATCTGTCGATTCTGACGTGGTTAGCGCACCAGTTGAACAGCAGCAGGTACAACCTGAAGTAACGGCTGCACAGCCTGTTGCAGATGAACCTGTACTGGTTGAAGCCGTAACCGAAGAACCGGTTGAAACAACTCCAGTAGTCGAAGTGAAGCCTGAAGCATTGCAACCGATTGTTGTTGAACCGGTCGCTGTGGCTACAGAAGCTCCAATTAACGTAGTTGTTCCTGCCGCTAAACCGGCACCAGTAACTATCGCTGCTGCACCCGTTGAGCTTGCTCCTCGCTTCAAGCATCATGCTACCTCTCCGATGACCAAAGCCCCGGCCCCGGTCTATGTGCAGGAACCTACTCGTCAAAGCGACTGGGTCCGCCCTGAGTTTGACTTTGAAGGTAAAGGTTCAGCCGGTGGCCATGCTGCCGTTAGCACGGCAACTGCGCCAGCAACCAAGCCGACTATGCCAACTGAGTAATGTTGCATCACGTCTTTAAAAAAAACCCGCTTCGGCGGGTTTTTTATTATCAGTTGTCAGCATATGCTTTTTAGCATCAAGCCATGGTTTTAAGACGTTTGATATCCAAACGTACCAGCTTACCTTCCAGCCGGCGGGCAAAATTCACAAAGTGTTCAGTATCGTTGTGTTGAGACAATGCCTCTTTCGATGCCCAGCGCTCGTAGAAAACAAAAGTGTCAGAATGGTCAATATCACGGTGTAATTCATATTGCAGGCAACCCACTTCCTGACGACTTGGCTCAATCACTTCGTGCAATGCATCTGTTACCTCACTCAAAAACTCAGGTTTAACGATAACAGTGGCAACGACTCTGATTTCCATAATCTTCTCCTGTGGTATAAATAATGTAGATGAAAGCGATTGTTAACAACGTCCTGCCTATACTATGAACCTCTAGCCGTATTAATTTCAACGCTAACTTTATTAAACAGATGCAACGGAACACATTTGCACTTATCCTTGTTCTCCGCCGTTAATGCTCCCATTACTGCACCTGATCCCATTGTCTTGTCTCTCAATGCCGGAGTTCTACCTGATGACTGCAACACCGCAAGTTTTGAAAATTCGCCGCCCTGATGACTGGCACATTCACCTTCGTGACGACGATATGCTAAGCACCGTTCTGCCATTCACCAGTGAAGTTTTTGGCCGGGCTATTGTTATGCCTAACCTGACGCCCCCCGTGATCAGCGTAGAAGCCGCTATTGCTTACCGCAATCGCATTCTTGCCGCCGTCCCTGCCGGCCACCGTTTTACCCCGCTGATGACCTGCTATCTGACAGATTCACTTGATCCTGAAGAAGTCGCACGCGGTTACCGCGAAGGTGTTTTCACTGCGGCAAAGCTTTATCCGGCGAATGCGACGACTAATTCGCAGCATGGCGTATCAGACATTAAAGCGATACACCCCATCTTAGAACGCATGCAAAGCATCGGCATGCCGCTGTTGATCCACGGCGAAGTGACACACAGTGATGTGGATATTTTCGACCGCGAAGCGCGCTTTATTGATGAGGTCATGGACCCTATCCGTCTTCACTTCCCTGAGCTGAAAATAGTATTTGAACACATCACCACCAAAGAAGCCGCGCAATATGTCCAGGCGGGCAATCAGTATCTTGGTGCTACCATTACCCCGCAACATTTGATGTTCAACCGTAATCATATGTTAGTCGGTGGCGTGCGCCCTCACCTGTTCTGTTTACCTATCCTCAAGCGCAACGTCCACCAACAGGCACTGCGTGAAGTGATTGCCAGTGGCTCGGACCGATTCTTCCTTGGTACTGACTCCGCCCCCCATACTAAAGGCCGTAAAGAGTCCAGCTGTGGCTGCGCAGGGTGTTTCAATGCACCACTCGCTATACCGTCATACGCCACTGTGTTTGAAGAGATGAGTGCCTTACAGCATTTCGAAGCTTTTTGCTCTCTTAATGGCCCGCGGTTCTACGGTCTGCCGCTTAACGACGATTTTATCGAAGTGACCCGCACAACTGTGGTTCAACCGGAAGAAATAGCCCTCGGCAATGAATCCGTGGTGCCCTTTTTGGCTGGACAAACGCTGAACTGGACCGTGACCTCCTGCTAAAGGTGCCTGGGAGCAGAACGTAATATTCTGCTCTCTGCTACTTTACCAATGCCACTAAGACTCTGCTTGCTTACCTGAAAAATTAACTGTATAAATATACAGTTCAATTTATTCGGGAGGTATTATGCGTGTTGAAGTCACTATAGATAAAACCAAACCTCTGCCAGCCGGCGCTATCGAAGCATTGTCTGGTGAATTAAGTAAACGTATCAACCAGCAGTTTTCCGATACCGATAATAAAATTCAGGTACGTTACGCAGGCTCGAACCATCTTTCTGTAATGGGTGCGCCCAAAACAGACCGCGATCGTATTGAAGAAATTTTGCAGGAAACGTGGGAAAGCGCTGATGAATGGTTCACTACTGACTGATCCACATTAAGCCAGTTCGTACACGCCGCTAGCTATGCTTAATGCGTTAACGAGATTAATAATAATCAGGTTGAGGAAACCAGGCTCTTTGAGCCAATGCTTTTTTCGCCGGGCGTCGCTGTCCGGCTTTTTTGACTTCTTCCTGCTCAATATTCATTCACTTTACTGCCATAAATTTTTGTTAAGTCAATAACGACCGCCTTTCATCATTTTTCCTCACACTTTATTTGCGCTTAAATACACGATTGCTCGCCATAAACGCTTTTAAATGTTTATACTCAAAAAGCTCACAAAATAATGAGCCGCCTTGATCCTCGCTAGTCACTCACGTTAGTCACTACACATTAAGGGGTCTATATGGACAGAAATGATGAAGTTATTCAGACACACCCGCTTGTAGGTTGGGATATCAGTACTGTGGACTCTTACGATGCCATGATGATACGTCTTCATTACCTGTCTTCTAAAGACCAACCGACAGAAGATGCGCAGGTAGACAGAACTTTGTGGTTAACCACAGATGTTGCAAGGCAATTGATAAACATTCTTGAAGCCGGTATAGAAAAGATTGAATCCAACGAGTATGAATATATTGATCATCGTAAACATTAATTCCGCTTCATTAGACGTTTCACTCTAAAAGCACTCTCGACTCACGTCAGAGTGCTTTTCTCATTTGTGGCCTCTAAACCTAGTTACTCTGCCTTTAGGTATTCGTCAAAAACAGTACGCACCTTGCCTTTGACCCGCGAAACTCTCTATCATGAACGTCACCAAATTGTTAAAACCCATCTTAGGAACCTAAACAAATGGAGTATGACCTCATTGTGATCGGCAGTGGTTCAGTCGGTTCAGCCGCTGGCTATTACGCGACACGCGCCGGGCTGAAGGTACTGATGATTGACAGCGCCATGCCGCCACATACAGAAGGCAGCCATCATGGGGAAACACGCATTATACGTCATGCTTATGGCGAAGGGGCGCGCTATGTCCCGATGGTACTCAGGGCGCAACAACTGTGGGATGAACTGGCCCAAACCAGTGGCGAAAAAATTTTCCACCGCAGCGGTGTGATCAATATTGGCCCGGAAGGTTCCGAGTTCATCACTAATGTGAAAAACAGCTCAGTGGAGTATGCCCTGAACACCGTCACCATGAATGCCGGTGAGATACGCGCAAAATGGCCGCTTATCAGCATTTCAGATGATTACTGTGGGGTTTATGAGCCTGATTCTGGCTATCTGCAAAGTGAAATTGCCATAGCTGCATATATTCGTCTTGCGCGTGAAGCTGGTTGCGCGCAGCTGTTTAAGTGCCCGGTCGAATCAATCGATTACGATGTTCAGGGAGCGATAGTGACGACTCATGAAGGAACATATCGTGCAGCTAAAATAGCGTTAACAGCAGGAACCTGGGTCAAAAAATTACTGCCGGAACTACCGGTTAACCCAGTGCGTAAGGTTTTTGCCTGGCACCATGCCGATGGCCGCTACAGTGAAGAGAACCACTTCCCCGCTTTTACCTTTGAAACACTGCAAGGCGACCAGTTTTATGGTTTCCCTTCGGTCAAAGATGGGCTAAAACTAGGTAAGCATAACGGTGGTCAACCGATCGACTCGCAGAAACAGCGTAAACCTTTTGGCGCCGTAGCCGCAGATGGTAGTGAAGTGTTTAATTTCCTGCGTCACCATTTGCCAGGTGTCGGCGTCTGTTTGCACGGTGCAGCCTGCACCTATGATGTTACATCAGATGAAGATTTCATCATCGACACCTTGCCTGGGCGCAACAACACGCTAGTGATCACAGGTCTTAGCGGCCACGGCTTTAAATTTGCCAGCGTTCTTGGGGAAATTGTTTCTGAGTTTGGACAAAACACGACAAGCTCCTTCAACCTAAAACCCTTCTCTCTTTCACGCTTTTCCTGATAAATCCTCAGTTTTTAATACTCCCGGCCGCTCTGGCTGGGGTAATGAAGTAATACTTAATTCATTATTACGTTAAAACACTTCTTTCTGATGAATTTCGGGGGTTGATCAATACCCATGTTTTTTCGAATTGACATCCTTACAGGGAAAAATTTATCCTTTCAGCAGTTATCACAGGAGTGATAGCGGCCGCGCAAACATGCGCATTGACAAGGAAGTAATATGAACTTATTAGTCATAGAATCCTGTGGTTTTACCCGTCTTGGTATATATTCTTTGCTGATGAAAAATGAAAGCATTCATATTACGGATTGCGAAAGCATTTCTCAGGCGATGCAGGAAATCCTGGACATTCAACCCGATATTATTCTTTTAAATACGACCCAATATTGCTATCACTCAGAATTTTCTTGTGAATTGAGAGAGTTCATCGAACGTGTAAAAAATATTAAGATGTATTGCTATGTGGATGCTCAATATCCAGTCGCAGAAACGCCTATTTCGGTGACGAGAGATATCTACATATTAAATAAACAGCTTTTAACTCACTTATTAAAAAACATCATTTTACATCCTGACCTTTACTTATCTACCAAAACACCCTGCATCAGTCGTTCGATTTTCAGTGACCAAGAAATTTTGGTGATGAATTATTGGATGTCAGAAATGCCCAATTATCGCATAGCTCGAAAACTGGAGATAAGCAGTCGCACTGTCTATGTACACAAACGCCATCTGGCGCAGAAAATAAAAGTAAGAAACCGGCTAGAGTTTTGCTTCATTTACAACTTTATTAGATATCTATTCTGGCCAATTGATCCAATATCACGAGCCCCGCTAAGCCGTCAGGCAAAAGAAGAAATTCTGACGCTGTATAAATAATATCATCATGTTTCTTACCCGACGAAAAACCAAAGGCCACTCAATGTGGCTTTTGGTTTTTATTGCATCAGCTTATGCTGCTATTTTCGCATCACTTACCCTTCCCCCAATAGACAAAATTTCATGTCACACCATCGGTACTCCAAACGTGGCGCTTAGCAATCGGACTGATAAAACAAGCAGTAACATACTGCGGTGGAGGAATAAACATAATGCCCATTATATTATGTAAACCCTTTGGAGAGTGAAATTAATCACCGGTTTACGCGGATAACATTATCTTCACTGTCGGTTATTAACGGCATCAAATAAGGTATATGACCTTTGGATAATCCATAACATTGAGTGCATATGAAGTTGTACTCTGTTCAATATTGGGATCTCTGGCATATTGTCATGCATCTATTATAGTACCGGCAGAATGCATGAATATAATTCAAAATATATAATTCTATTTTTAGTCAATAAAACTGACCATTGTAAAAGCCTTACCGTTGATGACAAAAGCTGACAAATGCAGTCACAACCGAGTCTAAATAATGAGACTTGAGTATCATGGTGAGTCTCTCGATATCACTGAATAACTCTAGCCCGTTACCATCAAAAACAATGAACAAGTTAAATTAATGCATTTAATAATGAATAATATATTGCCAAAATGTTTCTGGATGTTTATTTTCTAATTTGACGGTGTAATGTACTTATAAGGAAATTGGATGTTGTGGAGAAACTCACCGGTCCGGTTCGGACATATATCGGTACTAATTCATTGGGTGGTCGCTCTGACCGTCTATGGTTTGTTTGTTCTTGGTCTGTGGATGGTCGGGTTGGGCTATTACGACTCCTGGTATCACCGTGCACCCGAATTGCACAAAAGCATTGGCATCCTGGTCTTTGCATTGATGATATTCCGCTTGTTTTGGCGCTTTATTTCCCCCCCACCCCGTCCGCTTGAAAACTATAGCAAAACAACACGTTTGGGTGCCTGGCTGGCTCATTTGTTGTTATTCGTTGGCCTGTTCAGCATCTTGATCAGCGGGTATTTAATTTCTACCGCAGAAGGTCAGCCGGTTTCTGTTTTCGGTTGGTTTGAAATCCCTGCCTTTTTATTTGGATTGCCGCAACAGGCTGATATCGCCGGTACTGTTCACCTATGGTTGGCCTGGGGAGTGGTCATTATTTCTGCGTTACACGCCCTGGCTGCATTGAAACATCACTTTATGGACCGGGACAGCACGCTTGTGCGCATGTTAGGGCGTAGTCCCAATTAACTTGTTAGATAAATGGAGGTTGTTCACTATGTTAAAAAAAACCACTCTGGGCCTGACTCTGGCTTCTTTATTACTGACGGTTGGCAGTGCAACTGCCGCAAATTATAAAATAGATAAAGAAGGTCAGCACGCCTTTATCGAATTCCGCATCAAGCATTTGGGTTACAGCTGGTTGTATGGCAGCTTTAACGATTTCGATGGCGGTTTTACATTTGATGAAAAAAACCCATCAGCCGATAAAGTCAATGTCACCATCAACACCACCAGCGTGTTTACCAATCATGCAGAACGTGACAAGCACCTGCGCAGCGCAGAGTTCCTTAATGTGACCAAGCATCCGCAGGCCACCTTTATCTCAACTTCCGTGAAACAAGAGGGCGATGCACTGTCGGTGACCGGCGACTTTACACTGAACGGCATAACAAAACCGCTGACATTGCAGACTAAATTGCTCGGCCAGGGAAAAGATCCATGGGGTGGATACCGTGCCGGTTTTGAAGCGGCGGGAAATATTAAGCTGAAAGATTACGGTATCACTACCGACCTCGGCCCCGCCTCTCAGGACGTCGAACTGATTATTTCGGTTGAAGGCGTGCGGGAAAAGTGATCCTCACGGGGTATTAAGCAGCGATAAAAAAGGGCTCAATCTCATGAGCCCTGATTCATCAATACTATAGAGCTAAAACAATTACTCTTTTTCCGGCACCGGAATATGCATAGTGCTATGCAATAGCCCCTTGGACTTATTAAAAATCTTGATACCGTTTTCACGCCCGGCACGCAACGCCCGTTGTTCTTCGCGCGGTAACTTCAGCTCGGTCTGACAAATATCACTGCAACAGCCACCAAACTTAGCTGCGCAGGTTGGGCACTGAATAAACAGCAGATGACAGCCATCATTTTTGCAGTTGGTATGATCATCGCAGGGTTCGCCGCACTGATGGCAATGCGCAATCACATCTTCAGAAATCCGCTCCCCCATGCGCTCATCAAAAACAAAGTTTTTCCCTTTGAATTTTACTGGTAAACCCTGCTCTTTAGCCCGGCGGGCATATTCAATGATACCGCCTTCCACGTGATATACATTTTTAAAGCCTTTGTGCAGCATGTAGGCGCTGGCTTTTTCACAGCGAATTCCACCGGTGCAATACATGACGATTTTTTTGTCTTTATCTTCCTCGAGCATATCGACGGCCATCGGCAACTGATCGCGGAAAGTATCCGACGGTACTTCAAGCGCCTGATCAAAATGCCCGACTTCGTATTCGTAGTGATTCCGCATGTCGACGAAAACGGCATCAGGATCGTCGATCATGGCATTAACCTGCTCGGCTTTCAGGTATTGCCCCACGTTTGATGGGTCAAAACTCTCGTCGTCAATGCCATCGGCAACAATGCGTTCACGCACTTTGAGGCGCAACACCCAGAAGGACTTCCCATCATCTTCCAGCGCGATGTTCAGGCGAACCTGATCGAGTGCCGGGTGACTGGCAAAAAGCGCTGTTTTAAACGCCGCGAACTGGCTTTCCGGGACGCTCACTTGTGCATTGATCCCCTCTTTCGCCACATAAATACGGCCAAACACGTTTAGTTTGGTCAGGCAGACATAGAGCACATCGCGGAAAGCTTTCGGATCGTCGATATGGAAATATTTATAGAAAGAAACTGTGGTCCGCGGCTCGGTTTCGGCCAGCATGCGCGCCTTCAGTTCCTCGTTAGAAATTCGGTTATGTAACACTGGCATGGTGTACGTTCCTGTCTTTCATGGAGGCTATATTAATGGACATCTTTAACGATGGTGTTGTTGCATGCGTTTAATCAGAAGCAACTTTTCAAGCGGCAATATTATACATTAAAGCAACAACTGCGACATCTTCCGTTGCAACGTTTTACCGCAAAAACGCGGCAAAAATGGGCAACCAGCACACGCAAAGTGGCAAAAATACGATACCTTAAAGTAGGTGAGCATTAATTATTTCATTCACAATCATGCATTCATCAACGGCAATGAGGGAACTATGAGCAAGCTTTTCGAACCAATCTCACTGGGTAATTTGACCTTGGCTAACCGCATTATCGTCGCGCCAATGTGCCAATATTCTTCGGACCACGGTAAAGCGACCTCGTGGCACCATGCACATCTGGGGCAACTCTCTTTTTCCGGTGCGGGATTACTGATCCTTGAAGCGACCGCCGTCGAAGCCATCGGTGGCATAACGCCACGGGATTTAGGTCTGTGGGATGATGAAACTGAAGCGGCCATGAAAAGCCTGGTGACGTCAATTCGCGACAACAGCCGCATTCCGCTTGGCCTGCAACTCGGGCACGCAGGCCGCAAAGCTTCTTGCCAAGTGCCATGGGAAGGCGGCAAACAGCTCACGCCTGAACAGGGGGGGTGGCAGACAATTTCTTCGTCCGCCTTGCCGTTTGCAGAAACAGACACCGCACCACAAGCTATGACGTTAGAACGAATTGCCCAACTGAAGAAAGCCTATGTGGACTCTGCCAAACGAGCAGATCGTCTGGGCTTTGATCTGCTTGAGCTGCACGGCGCGCATGGCTATTTACTTCACCAGTTCCTGTCACCTCTTGCTAATCAGCGCAATGATCAGTACGGCGGTTCACTAGAAAACCGCATGCGCCTGCTGCTGGAAATCTTTCAGGAACTCCGCGCAGTCTTTCCGGCGAACAAACCGATTGGCGTACGTATTTCAGCAACCGACTGGGTCGACGGCGGTTGGGAGCTTGAACAGTCAGTCACCCTGGCCAAAGAGTTGGATAAATTGGGCTGTGACTACATTCATGTTTCCAGCGGCGGATTAAGTCCGCAGCAAAAAATCAGTGTTGGCCCTAACTACCAGGTACCCTTCGCGGAAAGAATTAAACAAGAAGTGAAGATGCCGGTGATCGCGGTAGGCCTCATCACCGAACCTGAACAGGCGGAGGCCATCATCAACACAGGTCAGGCTGACATGATTGCCCTGGCGCGCGGTATTCTTTATAACCCACGTTGGCCATGGCATGCGGCAGCGAAACTGGGCGCAAAAATCAGCGCACCTAAACAATACTGGCGTAGCGAACCCCATAACGTTAAAGGGTTATTCCTTTCCGAATAACGGTCATTCGCTGTCAAATGGGCAACGCCATGTTGCCCATTTTTTAAGTTGCTTATCTATTGATTTTTCATATGACAACCACAATAAACATTGAAAATACCAATAAAATTGCCGGTAGAATTGACAAAATGCCACTGTCTGCCGATATTTAATCAATTGAAATAACGGAATATTCAGCGAATCGTCTCATAAAAAATCCACATACCGGATTTTTCATGCACAGATGTGAATAAATTAGCTATTAATGCCGTCCGCTTTCACCTGAAACCAAAAAAGTGCCACAATGTATCACTTTGCTTCAGGAAATAAATCACAGTGGACAGATTGGTCAGGCTGTGACGTTTTTTCCGTTGCGGGCTACTGCACAAGACAGAGCTTATATTTTCTTACTTCGACACTGACGCAGAGATTTTATGACTCAGGTACCGACCTTTACATCTTCACTATTACATCCGCGTTACTGGCTAACCTGGATGGGGTTAGGGCTGCTTTACTTACTGGTGCTTTTGCCTTATCCGGTCATTTACCGCCTGGGCACAGGCCTTGGCCGCTTCTCAATGCGTTTTTTAAAACGCCGCTTTCATATTGCACAGCGCAATCTTGAGCTCTGTTTCCCGGACATGAGCCGTGAACAGCGCGATCATATGGTGCTGAAGAATTTCGAATCTGTCGGCATGGGGCTATTTGAAACCGGTATGGCCTGGTTCTGGCCTGATCGCCGTATAGAACGCTGGTTTAAAGTCAGTGGGCTGGAACATGTTCAGAAAGCCCGTGACAACCAGCAGGGCGTGTTGTTAATTGGCGTGCATTTCCTGACACTGGAGTTGGGTGCACGCATTTTTGGCATCCATAATCCAGGTGTCGGCGTTTATCGCCCCCATGATAATAAGTTGATGGACTGGATCCAGACCAAAGGCCGTATGCGTTCTAACAAGGCCATGATCGACCGCAAAGATCTTAAAGGTATGATCCGCAGCCTGAAACAGGGCGATATTATCTGGTACGCACCGGATCACGACTATGGTCCACGCAGCAGTGTATTTGTGCCTTTCTTCGCCGTAGACAAAGCTGCGACCACCACAGGAACTTATCTTCTGGCGCGCATGGGTAAACCTGCGATCATTCCGTTTACCCCACGTCGTCTGGAAGGGGGTAAAGGTTATGAGTTACTGCTCCACCCGGCGGTGGAGAATTTCCCACTGGATGATGAAGTCGCCGCGGCCGCTTATATGAACAAAGTGGTGGAAAGCGAGATCAGGCTCGCGCCTGAGCAATACATGTGGCTGCACCGCCGCTTCAAAACCCGGCCAGAGGGCGAACCTTCGTTGTATCAGGCGACCGAATAACCCCCCTGTTCAGATTTCGGGCCGGCACTCCTGCGGCCCGAAATCTGAGTTGTTTCCCACCCTCGTTACTTTTCTTCACGATTTTATCCCGCCTTTCATTACCTTCTTTGATCTGTCTCCTCGCCCTAAAATTTATGAACCTGTATTTTACTTTTTGCGTTAACTTTTCCGTAACATTATTGATGTGACTGATTATTAGGCGCATAATTATCCAGCTAAACGATAGTTAACCGCCTCTGCACGCCTTTCATCGGCCGCGCAGAGTTAATGGACCTCTCTCATCGGTATTTTATGACTTCGGAACCTGCATCAGAAACAGCACCTGCCCCAATAAATTGGAAGCGTAATCTTTTCGTCGCCTGGATCGGTTGTTTTCTCACCGGCGCTGCGTTTAGCCTGATCATGCCTTTCCTGCCGCTGTATATTGAAACCCTCGGCGTTACCGGTCACGAATCCCTGAATATGTGGTCCGGCCTGGTTTTCAGTATCACATTCCTGTTTTCGGCCATTGCATCTCCCTTCTGGGGTGGGCTGGCTGACCGCAAGGGGCGAAAAATAATGCTACTGCGCTCAGCGCTTGGCATGGCTATCGTGATGGCCCTGATGGGGTTTGCACAAAATATCTGGCAGTTCCTGGTTTTACGCGCCCTTCTGGGGTTGCTCGGCGGCTTTGTGCCGAATGCCAATGCACTGATTGCAACCCAAATTCCGCGCAATAAAAGTGGCTGGGCTTTAGGTACTCTCTCTACGGGGGCAGTCAGCGGTGCGCTGATTGGTCCGCTGGTCGGGGGATTACTGGCCGATACTTACGGATTGCGACCGGTGTTTTTCATCACCGCCTGCGTGCTGTTTTTGTGTTTCCTAATGACCCTCTACTGCATTCGTGAGCAATTTGTCCCAGTGAATAAAAAGGACATGCTGAACCGTAAACAGGTTTTCGCTTCGCTAAAGAACCCTAAACTGGTGCTGTGTCTGTTTGTTACCACCATGATTATTCAGGTAGCGACGGGGTCGATTGCGCCAATCCTGACACTCTTTGTTCGCGAACTGGCAGGCAATACGCAAAATCTGGCGTTTATCAGCGGGATGATCGCTTCAGTGCCAGGGGTGGCCGCGCTGATGAGTGCGCCAAGACTTGGGAAACTAGGGGACCGGATTGGCCCGGAAAGAATTCTGGTGGCGATGCTGGGCATCTCGGTACTGCTACTCATACCGATGGCCTTTGTACAGAATCCGCTGCAGTTAGGGATCCTACGCTTTATGCTTGGTGCCGCCGATGGTGCTTTATTGCCAGCAGTGCAAACCCTGCTCATCTATAACTGCACCAATCAGGTCGCAGGCAGGGTCTTTAGCTATAACCAGTCGTTCCGCGATGTGGGAAATGTCACAGGCCCACTGCTGGGTGCTGCGGTGTCGGCAAGTTACGGATTTCGCACAGTATTTTTTGTTACTGCATTGGTGGTCCTGTTTAATGCCGCCTACTCCTATTGGTGCCTGCAACGCCGTCCGCGCCAGGCGATGATCGAATAACGCTTATCAGATACGCCATTCTCGTTGTGCAAGCACTACGCGATAACCGTCGGTATCTTCGAATGTTTTGCCGGTGTTATCCCAATAAGGATTGTATGAGGCAACCTCAATGAAACCGGCAGTTCGCATCTGCTCGCACTGTTTTTGCCACCCCTGCGAATCGGGCATATAAAATACTAACAAGTTATCCTGCGTGGGCGCCCTGCCCACAGGGGTTCCCCGATGATGGGTAAATTCCAGATGGTAGTGATGCTGTGGATGCCCGACCATTATCCCATCAAACCCCAGATGATCTTCGAAATCCCCCAGCAGTTCGAAACCCAGCCCATCGCAATACATCTGCGCTATGCGTTGCAGGTTATCGGTTGGACGAGCGATACGTAAAATACATTCGCGTGGAATCATAGGGTTTCCCGGTGAGTATTCAGCGATGAAAATCGCTAAAACTAATCAATTTATGCGCTATTGGGCATCGAAAACTTGCATCCTGGGACATAGCGTCAACAATTAGTGAATCAGAGAAATAATCAGCCGACTTTTTTACTGTATCGTGTTAGCCATTAATTACTAACGATTTCATCAAATATTAGTCGGAACCCCCGTGAAAGCCACTCAGGAGAAAAAGATGAGTATGTATGCAACCCTGGAAGAAGCCGTTGATGCCGCCCGCGAAGAATTTCTTGAGTCCGCGCAGGAAACAACAGACAGTGACGAAACGCCGGTCCCGGAGCAATTTAACCTACAAAAATACATTCTGCAGGATGGCGACATCATGTGGCAGGCGGAATTTTTGTCTAAAGAAGGGGAGTCGATTGAAAGTCTGACCTTCCGTAGCGGTGCGGCAGCACAAGCCATTTTTGATGACGACTATGATAAGCGCGAGTTGGAAGAAGAGTGGCTGGAAGAGAGCACGCTGTATGAATGGGACGAAGGTGAGTATCAGCATGAACCGCCACTGGACACTGAAGAAGGCGAAGCTGCTGCCAGTGAATGGGATGACGAAGACGACTATCCCGGCCGCGATATAGACTAAATCTTCAGGTTCTCTGCATCATTCGTAAGGGCCGTGGCGTGCGTCAATCGGCAGCATGAAGGTGTCGACAATCATCGAAAGTGGCACATCGATCACGGTGACATAACGCCACGCCCCCTCACGAACATCCCATTGTACGCCCGGATAGTATTGATTACCGTGCCCCTGACCGGGCACGGTACGGCTGATTATGCTGCCACAGCCGCTTAATGCTACTGCCGCAATTGCCATTACCGCACTGCGTAAGACCAAACGTTTCATCACGTCACTTACCTGTTAAAGCCGATAAAAAGGGCAGCATGCATCAGCATACTGCCCATTATTTCTTCAGCGTAAATTCAGCTTACCCGTTTCAGGCAGGCTTCATTTCCAACGTTTGCGTTTCAGGGAATGCCTGAGCGTTACGTGGTAATTCGCTGTAATACTCGCTCCAGGCACGTTGGTCCGGCTGCGTCCACACGGCGGAGTGCAGACGAGCCATCAGCACCGGGTCGCTCAGCAAGATCAAACGGTCTGCTTTGCCCAACGCCTTAGGGCCGGTTTTGAAAGCCTGCTCAAGACGTTGTTGACGGCCATTTTCTACGCCAGGACGCAACAGGTGACGGGACGTCGCCATACCCGTAGCCAGTGCGTTGAAGCTTGGGTCAAATACGGCATGCATGAAGCCGTTCAGCAGTTTGCGTTCACGGTTAAGCTTGAGATATTCCTCGGTCGCCACCAGTTCACGTGGCGGGTTGTACTCTTCCGGGATCAGGAACAGCTTGGCTTTTTTGCTCTTAATCCCCAGCGTCGCACGGCTCGAAAGTACAGAAACGATTGGCGAAAGGATCAGCGAGAAGACAATAGGCGCCAACCACCACAGGAAGCGCAAGTCCAGCCATGCCATTCCGCCTGCCCATACGGCACCTAACAGCAGTTGCGAACCATGCCGTTTGAAGGCTTCGCTCCACGGCGTGTCATTATCGTCACGCTGCGGTGAGTTCCAGACCACTTCCCAACCCAGGAAAGCACTGACCACGAACACGGTGTGGAACAACATACGAACCGGAGCCAGCAAGACGGAGAACAGCATCTCCAGCAACATCGACATGAACAGCCGGATCCCGCCACCGAACTCTTTTGCGCCCTTCGCCCAAATCAGCACGATGCTGAGAAGTTTAGGCAGGAAGAGCAACACTAACGTGGTGGAAAACAGCGCAATGGCCAGTTCAGGGCGCCACTGTGGCCAGACCGGGAACAACTGACGGGGTTGCAGGAAGTACTGCGGCTCCATCAGGGTGTGGACCACCTGCAATGCCGTGGATAAGGCCAGGAACATAAACCATAACGGCGCAGACAAGTAGGACATCACACCGGTCAGGAATACTGCACGGTGAACCGGGTGCATCCCTTTGACCAGGAACAGACGGAAGTTCATCAGGTTACCATGACACCAGCGGCGGTCGCGTTTCAGCTCATCCAACAGGTTCGGCGGTAACTCTTCATAACTACCCGGCAGGTCATAAGCAATCCAGACACCCCAACCGGCACGGCGCATCAACGCGGCTTCCACGAAGTCATGGGACATAATGGAACCTGCGAATGAACCTTCACCCGGCAGTGGTGCAAGCGCGCAGTGTTCAATGAACGGTTTCACACGAATGATGGCGTTATGGCCCCAGTAGTGTGATTCACCCAATTGCCAGAAGTGCAGACCGGCGGTAAACAGCGGACCGTAGACGCGGGTAGCAAACTGCTGACAACGCGCATACAGCGTATCCATGCCTGACGCTTTTGGCGCAGACTGAATAATACCAGCGTTCGGGTTGGCATCCATCAGACGTGAGAGGCCAGTGAGACATTCACCGCTCATGACGCTGTCGGCATCCAGAATCACCATATAGGCGTATTCCCCACCCCAGCGACGGCACCAGTCATCAATGTTGCCACTTTTACGTTTCACACGGCGGCGGCGGCGGCGGTAGAAAATACGCCCATACCCTTCCACATCACGGCAAACTTCCATCCAGGCTTTTTGTTCTGCTACGCAGATGTCTGGATCATAGCTGTCGCTCAGGACATAAATGTCGAACTGGTCAAGATCACCGGTAGCCTTTACCGATTCGTAAGTCGCCCGCAGACCCGCGAACACGCGTTCCACATCTTCATTACAAATTGGCATGATAAGCGCTGTTCGGTTTTTCGGATTCAGCGGTTCAAGGCCGGTAGTTGAGGCCGTGATGCTGTATTTATCCCGCCCGATGAGCAGTTGTAAAAAGCCCATCAGTGCCGTCCAGAACCCGGCAGAAACCCAACAGAACAAGATGGCAAACAGCACCAGTATGCCGGTCTGTAAGACATACGGCAGCAGTTGCAGCACTGATTGTAACCAATCCTGATTGAGCATATCGGCAGGATCGATCAGCGCCCATCCCTGATAAGGCAGGATGGTTTTCATATACCAGGTGGCAATCGCCGTTTGCACCAACATCAGAATCAGCAGGGTGTAACGACGCACCGAACCGGCATGACGCCATCTTTTCTCTGACTCCGGCATATCAGACGAGGTATACCGACGCGCAACGGTGCCGCGCCCCATCATGGAGTCCCAGAAACGACCTACCGGATTAGTGCGCCAGACATCAGGAAACATGCTGGAACGCTTAACCGGCGGCATGGCGCTGACGATGGTACGGCCTTCATTGTCCACATCGGACAAGGTACCGTTCTCCATTGCATCAGGCCAACTGGCGGCCACGCGGGCCTGGACAGAAACCAGTGGCGCATCGATATCAGAGATATCGATGCTTTGCGTTGACGCACCGCCCAACCGGCGGTGCACGGTAGCAAAGGCCTCGTCCTCAGCAGAAGGAAGCTGCTGAGTGAGGGCCGCTTTCTGTTCTTCAGGAAGCGGCAAAGCCTTCACGTAATCTTGGGTAGAATGCGTTGACTTATTCATTTGCAGGCAGCTGATAGCTCCAGGTTTCACTCAGTGTTTTTTCGCCATTCACCAGGGAAGCACGCATTTCGATCGGCTTCTTAGGATCTTTCACTTTCAGGCGCAGCGTCAGACGCCAGCCTTTAGTTACTGGATTATAGCGGACAGTGTTTTCAACCAGTTCACCGTTGTCGCCGATACTGACCTGAGATGCCACCGGAGTATCACTTTTCAGGGCTTTCAGATTCGGACCAACAAAATCAACCAGGAATGCCACACTGCCATCAACTTCGCGGGTCAGATTCGACTGTTTCACATCACCGGTGGAGCGCATCGTGCGCTGTACCCACGCCAGATCAGGCGAATGCAGTTTTTCTTCATCACGGCTGAAGTGCAGGCGGTAATTCAGATCAAGGGGCTTGCCGACGTCAGGCAACTGATCAGGCGTCCAGAAAGCGACGATGTTGTCGTTGGTTTCATCGGCGGTGGGAATTTCCACCAGCTCAATTTTGCCTTTGCCCCACTCACCTTTGGTTTCGACCCAGCCACTTGGACGCAGGTCATAACGGTCGTCGAGATCTTCAAAATTGGAGAACTCACGACCGCGTTGCAGCAGACCGAAACCTTTCGGGTTTTCCATCGTGAACTGACTGACGGCCAGATGTTTCGGATTATTCAGCGGACGCCAGATCCACTCACCGTTGCCGGCCTGAATGGAAAGACCGTTTGAGTCATGCAGCGCCGGGCGGTAGTTCATCACCGGAGAAGGCTGGTTTGCCCCAAACAAGTACATACTGGTCAATGGCGCTACGCCCAATTTGCCGACCTTGTCACGCAGATAGACTTTAGACTGCACGTCAACGGTGGCTTCTTTGCCCGGGTAGACGTCCAGACGATAAGCGCCCGTCGCACGCGGGGAGTCAAGCAGTGCGTAAATGACCAGGTGTTTTTCATCCGGGTTCGGACGTTCAATCCAGAACTCGCGAAAACGCGGGAACTCTTCCCCTGACGCCAGTGCGGTGTCGATGGCCAAACCACGGGCGGACAGACCATAAACCTGGCCCTTACCAATCACGCGGAAGTAGCTGGCGCCCAGCACGCTCATAATTTCATCATCTTTATCGGCTTTATTAATAGGATAAAGAACTTTGAAACCGGCGAAGCCAAGATTTTTGACCGTGTCAGCATCGTGTTTTACATTGCCAAAATTGAAATAATCCGGGCTGTACTTGATTTCTTTGACGGCGTTGGCTGACACTTCGTTGATTTTCACCGGGGTATCGAAGTACATGCCCTGATGATAGAACTCAAGCTTGAAAGGCGTGTTCAGGTTTTTCCAATACGCTTTATCATGATTGAATTGAATTTGTTGGTAGTCCGCGAATTTCAAATCGCGAAGCTGTGATGGAAGGTTACTTTTCGGTGCTTCATAGCCTTTATCGGCTAACGCTTTGGCTTGTTTGGCAACATCATCAATAGAAAAAGCCCAGGCAGATGAAGAGATCAAAGACATCAACACTGCGGCACTTAGCAAACGGACTTTAGTCATACGTGGCCCTTTGGAAAAATTTTTACCCGGCACATTCCCTCCTTTACGTGCGCTAAACTCATCATTCTATTTTAAAGGAACGGTCAGGTTTCCGACAACATGAGAGATTGATGGTTCATCCCTTTGATGAACCGTTTAAGCACACAACCGTACAAGGATATCAATTCGTTGAAACTCCGGCTATGGAAACTTGTCCTATAACATAGTAGGTTCTCCACAGATGAATTAAGCTAACGTAAAGAGTGAACACTTTTCGTTACCACACATTATTACCCTGTTCGCAATTTAGGCACTAAAATCAGGATAAGCGTCATTAAATGGATACGTTATGAAACCACAAAGTAATCAGCGTGAGTTCTTCTTGGACTCTATCCGAGCCTATTTGATGCTGCTCGGCATTCCATTCCATATATCATTGATTTACTCCAGCCATGTCTGGGCGGTAAACAGTGCTGTACCCTCCCATGGTTTAACCATATTCAATGATATAATCCATGCTTTCCGTATGCAGGTGTTCTTCGTAATATCCGGCTACTTCTCTTATATGCTGTACGAGCGGTATGATGCGCAGAAGTGGTTGAAGGTACGCCTTGAGCGCGTCGCAATCCCGCTGGCTGCGGCCTTCCCGCTGATCACGCTGCCGCAGCTCTACTTCCTGATGAAATTTACGGACAAGTTTTCCAACTGGGATAGCCTAGATCTTTACCAGAAAATCAATATCACCGTTTGGGAAATGGTTTCGCATTTATGGTTCTTATTGACCCTGGTGATCCTGACCAGTATTTGTTTTTACTTATTTAAATTCATTAAAGAAATTAAGAATAATCGCATTAACTTAATTAAGAATAAGACTAATACGTTAGGAAAACTCTCAATTATATTTTTATTTATTGGCTTGATTTATGCCACTGTTAACCGGGCAATTTCTATTTTTGCGCCAGAACTGTTATCTAATGGTGCATTCAATTTCATCATTATGCAGACACTGTTCTATCTACCATTTTTTGTGGTAGGTGCGTTTGCTTTCAAATTTGCCTGGCTAAAAGAACTTTTCATCAAACCCTCAGCATGGGCTGGCGTTACCAGTTTGTTCCTGTTCCTCGCGTACATGATCAATCAGCACATCAACACGCCACAGCTTTACTCGATGGAACTCGACGCGATCATCACCTCGCTGCTGGGTATTCTGATGGTGAATGTGGTGTTCTCCTTCAGCCACTATGTGTTGAATTTCCAGTCTCCGTGGATAACTTATCTGGTGAACTCATCCCTGTTCATCTACCTGGTGCACCATCCGCTGACCCTGATCTACGGCGCATTTATCACCCCGCGGATTAATAACGACTGGGTGGGTTTCCTGGTCGGGCTGGTGTTTGTGTTCGGGATTGCTTTCATATTGTACGAGATCCACAAACGTATCCCTGTCCTGCGTTTCCTGTTCTCGGGTAAACCGCAGCAGGCTCAATTGAAGCAGACCCGCGGCCCTAACCCACCGCAGAATCAGCATACGTAGTCAGTCGCTCGGCATTTACCCATAAAAAATTAAAAAAGGCGGCCATGGAGTGATTCCTGGCCGCCTTTTCGCTTTTATAGCACTTTTGCCAGGCGGCCTCTGATAGCACTGAAAACCGATCAAGAGATCCGGGCATTGTTGGGTGGTACCCTCGACCCGGTCATTCGTGCGCAGTGACATTGACTTACTGCCGGTGAAGGTAGCTATTGTTTGCCAGACCGGCATTGCAACGGAAAATGCAGAAATGGTCGAAAGGATATCCACGATGGCGATTACCCCCAATGCCCTACCCGGCTATTGCACCCGTTTCTGTACTGGTCAGCACCGCGCCTTTAAAAGCCAATGCAGCTCAACTGTGCAAAGCACTTTTACACTGCAAAGCCCCGTTGACAGCTGAAATCAGTAAACTGGATGTGAAGTAAGACGCAATTGAAACCAAGCGGAAAATAGAAAAGCGCCCCGACAGGCGCTTTAATTATTATGTTGCAGCAGGGAAAATGAAGATTGTTTACAAATTATTCATTACAACGGAATAATACGCATTAGCATTTAAGAACGCCCATCTCTTTTGCCCAGAGCCCGACTTGTTCCGGATAAATAAAGGAAATATCATTATCCAGCGGACGAGTAGTAGAGGGTAATACCATCGCAAGGCAAGGATAAGCGGCGGGTCGACTCTCAAACAGAAAATCGTCCAACTCCTCTTCAGTCAACAGGCTGTCGCCCTGAATACCGTCGATCATAAAGTAGGTTTTCATCATCCACTCACGGTACTCAAAATCATTTTTAATCATATACATAGATGGTTCTCAGGGATTTACTGTTGTCACTGCCGCTCCCCTGAATATCTGACGAATAATTTCGTTCAGGGCCACGACGTGAAAATAAAATCGAGCCATCCGTTGCTGATTCAAGCAACATAAAATTAACAATGTGCGAAGGAATAATCAAGCAGCACTTTATCTTAAAGTTATATAGACGGGAGGAAACCGAAAAAGGTGACGTACTGTCATTCAATCAATATTTCTTATGAATGTGATGACATTTATTAATATAAAAAATAAATAATTAAACACTGAAAATAGAGATATAAGAAGGACTGAAGAAGAACAAAATAGACGTTGAGGATGCCTGAGCATTGTCACCGCCAACCCTGTTCTCAAATTCTTTTTTACTTTTTTAGCACGCCAAATCTGTTTATCACCGTGTTACCAGCGGCCCGGAGGGGGACCCTCGCGCCATCCGGGAGGGGGTCCTTCATGCCAGTGCGGCGGAGGGGGGCCTTCACGCCAATAGTGGTCATGATGCCAGTAACGTGGAGGAGGTGGTTCCGGTTCGTAATAAACCCAATGCCCCCGGCCCTCATCACGGTAATGGTGATCCCACCAGCCCGGTTCACGCCAGCCACCACCATCCCAATAATACCCACGTGGATCGCGATCACCGACATGCAGTGACAGGCCGGGGACGTTGACCCCTATCTCGACATCCGCCTGAGCAACGGCTGGCAAACTCAGCATGACAGCGAGAACTAAAATTAATTTTTTCATACGATACCTCACGACCTGCTTATCAGGTGATGCAAAGGTACCCCCGGCTATCTTACTGTTCTATAGGAATTTATCCCATTTACTCAGGCCTCACGCTCTCCTTACACATGCGTCAAAATAGACATACATTGCCGGAGGGGCCAACGTGTTAACAACAAAGGACAATTTGCTGTAGTTGCTTAAATTGCAAACATTAAAAAAACCGCCGGAGCGGTTTCTTTTTTTCAAAGCGTAAAGCGCTTTGTTATGGACTTTAAGACGAATTAGATTTTGCAACCTTCGCAGTCACTTTCATCCTGAACCACGTCAGGCACGGCAGAGGCTTTCTCGGCAGCTTTTTCTTCCGCTTTTTCCAGTGCAGCATCTATATCAAAATCAAAAATATCGTCACTCATTTTCTTCACCTTAAATTATCAAACGCTGTCAGCATTATAAACCAGTGCTCTGCCTGCTGCTCTTTTTAATCTTCCGACGGGCACATTTTGTCACTACATGTAGTGGCTTCGGGCAAAAGAAACACCATCTTGCACACTTTCACGCCACTCAGATTTGCGCTACCTACGGTCGGTGACCATAGTTAAAGAGAGCAATACTCTGAATAGTTGAATAAAAGGAGAATGAGATGACAACGTCAAACATACAGGCTTGGGCTGACACACGTGAAACGTCGCATGAAATTGCAGAAGCTATTTTTGAACTGGCCGGGAATGATGAAGTGCTGGCGCAACAGATCTGGGAGGAAGGCAATGATGAAGTGCTCCCGCTGGCATTTTCCAAAACTCAGCAAGACCATCTGTTCTGGGGAGAAGAGAAGATAGAGCGTAAAAACGTGTGATTCAGGATCGGCTAAGACCCTGAGCCAAAAGCTCAGGGTTGAAACCAGAGTGAATCAGTTGTCGAAACCAAACCCCATCTGATGTGCCCACTCGAAAACCTGCTCTTTGTAGACAAATCGCGGTTCACAAACACCCGGTTGACCCGGTGTCTGGATCATCACAGCGACGCAAGGATAGGAAAGCGGCCGCGCATCAAAGATAAAATCGTCAACGTCTTGATCGACGAATTCACTGGTTTCGCCCACCGCACTGACCTGAAAAATTTCTTCCATGATCCAGTTACGGTATTCAAACTCATTGTTGATAAACGTCATCATTCGCCCCTTAATTGTCGATCTCTGCTTATTCTAGCTGTCATCGCGCTATAACTCACCCGTGCTGCGCCTCAGAACCACAGCAAGGGCACATTTCGACACGCGAGACCGACATTTCAGCGTGGCCATCGCACTCCCATTCAACCCGCAACGCCTCTCCCTCTGGGCAAAGTTCGTGCAGATTTTCAAACGGAATAAAACGCTCAAAATGATTCGCCTGACCTTGCATGGTTTCAGTCAGCAGTAAGGTATCACCTGCGTAAATATGCGCAGTGGCTGTTGCATCCTGTTTTTCACAGGCAGAGGCTAGCGTTGAGTCAGAAGGAAGTTTATATAGATGATGAATAGTGAGTTTGATACGTTCCACTGCGGCTCCCGTTCTGAGCTGATATTTCTTCCGGTCGCATGATTAAATTCACCAGCCGAATATTTCAGTGTCAGTTTATCAGAAGCGCAGCAGTAACGTCATTGCTGGAAAGAAAGTCAAACGGAGGATCAGTGAGCAATCTGCACACTGTCTAGCGTACGGTTCAATAGCTGGTCTTGCCGTGCAAGATCGTAAACGTCATAGAAATCAATTGCGCCTTTGTTGCGGACAATCGCTTCGATACGGTTTTTAACCCGCGGACTGACCTCTTTCGCACTCAATAACTGCGCCACCGCCTCATCAGAAATTTCGCGACTGAAGTACCATTCCCCGTTATAGCAGACGCGCAGATCAAGCACGCCAATGTCTTCATAACGATAAGTGGGCTTGATTTCCAGCAGCAACATGGCTGACATAAACAGCAGAAAAGCGGTGAAACCGACGAACCACCACACCCCCATATAGGGTGATACATACATGACAATCGCCACCAGAATGTAACCCGCCAACATAGCGAGGCACAGCCATGGATGGTTAACAAAAAACTCACTGTTGATGCGTGGTTTACCGTCACGGCCTTCAAGACGATTAATCCGATCAATTTCACTATTTAATATATTTTTGATTACGTCCATCTCAAACCCTCACGACAGGTGCGACTATACTCAATCTGATAACAAGATTTTATCATGGTCACTGTTATAGCACGTAGAGCAGTTGACCGCAGTTGAGGTTGAAACTGTTATAGCTCAACCTTTTTCATTTGCTGCAAAAGGACCCTCTTCGCTGATACCAAGCATAAGGAGAACATCATGGCATTTATGATCGTTGAGAGGCCGGCAAAAAAGCTCGTGAGTTACCGGGTAGTCGGCCCTTATGAAAACACCATTAAGGAAGGCTTCCGCCATTTGATGGCCTGGTCTGAACGTCATCATCAGAAGCATCTTGAGTGGTTGACGCTGTACCACGACAACCCGAATATCACTCCGGGAGAGAAACTGCGCGCTGACACTTCTGTTTGCGTGGCAGATAATTTTATTCTTGATGACGCCGAAGGGCTGGCGTTGCAAACGTTGCCAGGCGGTACTTACGCGGCCTACCACACCACTATTGCCGACGGAAATTTTGCTAAGGCCTGGACTGATTTTTACGCCCAGTATATTGCCAACAGCGGTTACCGGCCGGATGGCAAAGCTTGCTTTGAACACTATCTCAATGACGGCTCAGAAAATGGCGTCTGGGAAGTGGTCTTTTACCAGCATGTGGAAAAGATACCCACCATCCGCTGACCCTTATCAGGTTAGCAGGTTGATATCCGACTGGTGACAGAAATCGACATATGCCGGGGCTGGCATGGCATCAGTCACCAGCGTGTTAAAGCGGGCAAGAGGTGCGATCGCAGCGGGTCGCACCTGTTCGAATTTGCTGCTGTCGACCACCAGGATGTTCTGCTCGGTCCTTTCCATCGCCTGATGCTTCATCAGCAACTCATCGAAATTAAAACAGCTCACTCCGTACTGAATGCTCACGCCGGCAGCTGAGATAAAGGCTTTATTCGGCCGAATATAATCAAGCTCATTGCTGCGTCCAATCGGCGTGAAAATGCTGTTGCTCGATTTAAAGGCCCCGCCGCATAAAATCACCTCGCAGTGAGGCTTCTCCTGCAGTGCCAAAAAAGTATTGAGAGAATAGCAGACGGCAGTGAAAATCCGCGCTTCGGGGATGCTTTCAATAATGTACGGCGTGGTGGTACCGCAATCGAAAAACACCGTATCTTCATCTTCCACCAGACTGGCAGCGATTCTTGCCAGGCGCCGTTTCTCTTCGACCTGACGCATTTTCTGTTCACTAACATAATAGTGCGTCGCCGGACTGTTCTTTGGGTCAATAACAATGTACCCACCGAGCAGGATCACCGGCGAGGGTGCGGCGTTCAAATCGCGGCGAATGGTCATTTCAGACACATCGAGCAACAGCGCAGCTTCTTTTAAATGAATTTTGTCGGATTTTTTCAACGCCAATAACAGACGCTGGATCCTATCTTCGCGCTTATTTTCCATAATGATGTCTTTATCAGTATCCAAAAGGCTATCGGCCACTATACCTGTGCATTGTGGGGGTCGGCAAACCGATATGCCACAGAAATTGTTATAATTATAACATTTTATCATGGCAATTTACTCAATCAGTGGGGGTTATTGAGGCCATAACGGCCCTTTCTATTGAGATAAATGTCACATTTAAAACATTCTACGGTTGTAATGTTACTGTGATAACAAAATAATAGAGCAATAATGCGCCGACGGGAGAGAACATGGGCATGACAGCACAGGAATCAAAGAAAGCGACCTTTATCCATCACAGTATAAATGCGCCCTGTATTACTACGATGACAAACAGCCCCATCAGCAAGGGCAGCCGGGAATGTCATCAGGCGAGGGTTGTCGCACAACTGGGAAGCCCACAGAGGGTCAGTACTCGCCTGCCTGAAAATGATGATGACCTGATCCGCTGTAAATTACTTCTGCTGCAACTGGACAGCCCGTCAGACAGCCTCTGCGCCACGATAGAATCTGCAGAACGATGCGGCATCACCGTGATACTCACCCCTGCGCCCTCAAGCACTACGCGGGACGCTGCCCTCGCCTGCCGCGGTGATTTTCTGATTGCCAACCAGACTGAATTGGAAGCGCTTACAGGTTTGCCGGTAGGATCTTTTATCCAGATGGAAGAGGCAACCAGATGTTTACTGCAGCGGGGGCTGAACAATGTGATCATCACCCTGGGTGAGCGCGGCTGCTTGTGGATGAGCCACGGCAAAACGCGCCATGTTGCAGCATATAAAGTACAAGAAGTGGATACCCGTGGCGCCGGGGATGCTTTCATTGGCTGCTTCGCCCATTATTACGCCAAAGACGGCGATGTGATGAATGCGCTGGAACACGCCTCTTTATATGCCGCCTGCAGTGTCACTCACAAAGGCATACGTCGCTCTTATCCTTCGCTGGCCGAATTCCAAGCCTTCAGGCCGTAAGACGCCGTATTTATTGAATTTGCTGGACAGTGAGATAACCGCCAAACACCGCGCCAGTATCAATGTAATGCTGATTGGCAAAAACCTGCGGATGCTCGACGGGCGTATGCCCGAAATAAAATGCCTGTGCACCACTGATGTCACTATAACGCCCTGCCAGAGCGTAATTGATCCGCTCACGGTTCCAGATCACCTGGTAACCATCCAGGGGTTTACCAAATTCATAGAGGTCTGAGGTGTAATCAGCATGAGCCACCACAACGACGCCTTTGAGGGTGCTGATTTCAATCACATGCGGCAACTGGTCCGCCTTGTTGATCAACCGGCGGGCCTCTTCTTCCCTTTCGCCCTCCAGCGCATAAAACCATTCCCCGCCATTACGTAACCAGCGTTCGATGTTAGTTTCATTCAGTGCATCAATCGCCATTTGTTCGTGATTACCGCGCACGCAGACAAACCATGGCTCTTCGATCAACGCCAGACAGCCGATACAGTCAGGGCCACGATCGGCAAGATCGCCCACCGATATCAACAGATCACTGGCTGCATCAAAACGCACACGTTCAAGTTGCTCCTCCAGCATGGAAAGACAACCATGCAGATCGCCAACCACGTAGATGTGGCGGTAATCGGCACCTTCAATTCGTTGATAGATAATCGGGGACATAGGAGTTGAAGAGATCCAGTCATTCAGAGAATAGATTGAGTGTAACGTAACTCAGAAGAAGTAATGAAGAGTACAACCTGCCGCAAATACATCAGACAGTGAATTTTTTTTTGCGCGTTAACGAAAAGCCAGAAAGCCGTCAGGTCGCGGTTCCTGACCCTCTTTTAGAAACTGCCTACACCTTGTTGCGCTTAAAATCCACTAATAAAAAAATTACCGCTAAGTGATTGACGCCTTTTCGCGCTATACTATGGGCCGCTCGGAATAAAACCGGAGGTTTTATGAGTTCCACCGTTGTAAACACTCGTGATGAGTGCCCGTTGTGCCAAAGCACTAATAAGACGTCGGTTAACATGTCGGCGAAAATTGTCACCGTAACCTGCACCTCTTGTGGCCGCTACAGTATCTTCCGTAAAACCATGGAAGAAATCTCGATAGACCGTAAGAAGCGCGTAGCTTTGCAGGCATTTTTTACCAGCCAGCCAAACTACCATTTGCCTTTGTCAATCAGGGCACTGAGCAACACTGATACATCGGGTGAAATCTAACCCTAAAAACGCCCCTCGGGGCTGTTTTAACCTCTTCCCTGTTTGATGTTTCCCTTCTGGTTCGTCTTACATTATATCGGTTCGCAAAAACAGCGCACATAAAAGAGCGGGGCCTTTCCTGCTCTTTTTTCATTTATTCCGCTATTGTTCAGTAAATAGTCCTGCTTTGCACCTATTCTTAAAATCGTCCTATAATGATTTGAAATTTCTAAAAAATACTTTATCTGATAAATATCTCACGCTTTGCACCGTGGAGTTATTTGAACAAAGGACGTAAAAAATGAGATTAAGAAAAAAACGCATTAAGCCTATGCAAATCAACGACATTACCATCATCGACGACACAAAACTCAAGAAAGCCATCACCGCCGCCGCCTTGGGCAACGCCATGGAATGGTTCGACTTTGGTGTGTATGGCTTCGTTGCATTTGCACTAGGTCAGGTCTTTTTCCCGGGTGCAGATCCCGGTCTTCAGATGATCGCCGCTTTGGCAACCTTCTCCGTTCCATTCCTGGTCAGACCGTTGGGTGGCCTGTTCTTTGGTGCATTAGGCGATAAGTTCGGACGGCAAAAAGTCCTCTCGGTTACCATCATCATTATGTCGATCAGTACCTTCTGTATCGGGTTGATCCCCGGCTACGCCACGATAGGTATTTGGGCACCAATACTCTTATTACTAGCAAAACTCGCCCAGGGCTTTTCTGTCGGTGGGGAATATACCGGTGCCGCTATTTTTGTCGCCGAATACTCACCTGACAGAAAACGTGGATTCCTTAGCAGCTGGCTTGATTTCGGCTCCATCGCAGGGTTCGTCTTAGGTGCCGGCGTGGTTATCCTGATCTCCAGCATCGTCGGAGAACAAAACTTCCTCGACTGGGGCTGGCGTATTCCGTTCTTCGTCGCTGCACCGCTGGGCTTGATCGGTATTTATCTCCGTCATGCACTGGAAGAGACCCCGACCTTCCAGCAGCACGTGGACAAAATCGACAGTGATTTGCGTAACAACATTGCTGAACCGCCGAAAGTCTCTTTCCGCGAGATCCTGACAAAACAGTGGAAGAGCCTGATCGTCTGTGTGGGTATCGTCATTGCAACAAACGTCACTTACTACATGCTGCTGACGTATATGCCGAGCTACCTGTCGCACAGCCTGCATTACTCTGAAGACCACGGAGTATTGATTATTATTGCCATCATGGTCGGTATGCTGTTCGTGCAGCCATTCATGGGGATGTTGAGTGATAAAATTGGCCGTAAACCGTTTATCATCGCCGGGAGTATTGGTCTGTTCGTTCTGGCAATCCCGAGCTTTATTCTGATTAACAGCGGCGTTATTGGCCTGATTTTTTTGCGGATTATTAATTCTGGCGGTGCTGCTTAACTGCTTTACCGGTGTGATGGCATCTACGTTGCCAGCCATGTTCCCCACCAACATCCGTTATAGCGCCCTGGCTATTGCCTTTAACATCTCCATCATGGTGGCAGGTATTACACCAACCTTCGCTGCCTGGCTGGTTGAATCTACCCACAACCTTTACATGCCAGCCTACTACCTGATGGTGGTATCTGTGATTGGTCTGGTTACCGGTGTGTTTATGAAAGAAACTGCCAACAAACCGTTGAAAGGCGCAACACCCGCAGCTTCTGACCGCGCTGAAGCGAAAGAGATCCTGCAGGAGCATCATGATAATATCGAACACAAGATAGAAGATATCGATGCGCAGATCGCCGATCTGGAAACGAAGAGAAAGAACCTGATCGCGCAGCATCCTGAAATTAACTAATTTCGGCACAGTGTGCGGTTAACATAAAAAAGCCGGTCAGTGAAAACTGCCCGGCTTTATTTTGGCACTTAATAGCTTAATCAATGTTCAGCAGTACTGATCTGGATGCTAAAACTCAGTTCTCAAGCTCATAAGTCAGCGTGATATCAACCTTCAGCAGTTTGGATACAGGGCACCCTTCTTTCGCCTGCTTAATGATTTTATCGAAAGTGTCTTTCTCAATGCCAGGCAATTTGACCTTACTGTCCAGCGCCACTTTGGTGATAGCAAATCCACCATCGACCTTATCGAGTGAAACGACAGCTTTAGTATCAATACTCTCAGGGACAAACCCCTCATTGCCGAGCATTAACGAAAGGGCCATTGAGAAACAGGCAGAATGCGCGGCGCCAATCAACTCTTCCGGGTTACTCCCCGGCTTGCCTTCGAAGCGGGTATTAAACCCATAAGGTTGGTCTTTGAGTGCACCGCTCTCGGTGGAGATGTAGCCTTTGCCCTGCTTAATATCACCTTCCCAATGTGCATGCCCGTATTTATGAATGGTCATATTACTCCTCCGTTTCGTTAAACATAGCTAATGAGTATAGTTGATGAGCAAAAGTTTGGAGTGAGAATCCCCTGAAAGCGAGTGACAAAACAGAGTGGGCTGAGTATTAATGAAGGTTGATAATAGAGGAGAAAGAGTATGTTTAAGCCAGACGATATTGTGCAATCGAAGACCGGCGGCCCACAAATGATAGTGCTAAGTGACGAGGGGGAAACGCTGTTGTGCGCGCGTGTAGATGATGCAGAAAAACAGGCGATCCGCATACCGGCTGACTCAGTAAATCTTTACCATGAAGATGGTGATTTTGGGGTGTGCTGAAACACTCACTGTCAGTGAGCCGCATTAGCCCCTGGCAGGTTTAACACATTTTTCAGACGTAAAAAAACCACCCGAGGGTGGCTATAAACGACATTACTACTGTATTGCTTTTGATTATTCGGTTAATTTTCCATGGTACCCGGGACGAGACTTGAACTCGTACAGCCTAAGGCCGAGGGATTTTAAATCCCTTGTGTCTACCGATTCCACCACCCGGGCTCCGGGAAAATTGGAGGCGCGTTCCGGAGTCGAACCGGACTAGGCGGATTTGCAATCCGCTACATAACCGCTTTGTTAACGCGCCTTTAATTCTTACTACTTATCTTGCACTTAAGTCGATATCACTAGCGGCTTAATAAATTTGGAGCGGGAAACGAGACTCGAACTCGCGACCCCGACCTTGGCAAGGTCGTGCTCTACCAACTGAGCTATTCCCGCATTAATCAGAACTTACTGATTTTTTTAACTATCTTCAGGCTACCTGTTGGCTGCCGTCTGATGCGATGCATTCTACTTACCTGACGCAATGAGTCAATAAAATTATCCACTCCAGACGATCGTTTGACGGTTTTTAACTCAGTTTGATATCAGGGTTCCAGCAAATCATGACGTGCGGCGTTCAAATATTGGAACATTGACCAGAAAGTCAGCACTGCAGCAATATAGAGCGCACCCACACCGACCCAAATGACGATGGCATCAGGACGCCATAACAGAGCCACCAGCGACAACATCTGGGCTGTGGTTTTGACTTTGCCAATCCAGGAAACGGCCACGCTGCTGCGTTTGCCAATCTCAGCCATCCATTCACGCAACGCTGAAATGATGATCTCACGGGCAATCATGGTGGCTGCAGGGAGAGTTATCCACCATGCATGAAAATGCTCAGCCACCAGAACCAGCGCCATGGCGACCATGACTTTATCCGCAACCGGATCAAGGAAAGCACCAAAACGCGTGGTTTGCTTCCAACGACGGGCCAGATAGCCATCAAACCAGTCAGTGATCGCCGCAAACACGAAAATCAGTGCACAAGCCGTCGGCGCCCATGCATAAGGCAAATAGAATGCCAGCACGAAAAACGGAATGAGTACAACGCGAAACAGGGTGAGGCACGTCGGTATATTAAATTGCATAGCGTAGGTAACTGTCTGTCTTGTGTGGTTATTATGAGTATGTTGCTACATCGCTCTTAGTGTTTCAACGCATTATGGATCTTTTCTGCCAACGCGTTAGAAATACCTGGCACCTGTGCAATTTCCTCAATACTGGCATTCAGCAGCGGCTGAATCCCTCCCATATACTTCAGTAAAACTTGCCGACGTTTAGGCCCGACACCTTCGATCTCTTCTAATGCACTGGTATTACGTACTTTAGCGCGTTTCAGCCGGTGCCCGGTGATGGCATGATCGTGCGAATCATCACGAATATGCTGGATAAGATGCAATGCAGGTGAGTCTGAAGGTAGTGAAATGCCCTCACCTTCCGGTACGAAAAACAGCGTTTCAAGACCGGCTTTACGATCTGCACCTTTCGCAATACCAATCAACAACGGCTTTGACTTATCCCACGTGACATTCAGCGAAGAGAATACATCAATCGCCATACCCAGTTGGCCTTTGCCGCCATCGATAAAAATGACGTCAGGGATTTTTTTATCCTCTATCGCTTTGCCGTAACGCCGGGTCAGCACCTGCGCCATCGCGGCGTAATCATCGCCGGGGGTAATACCGGTGATATTGTAGCGCCGGTATTCTGAACGCAGGGGACCGTTAGCATCAAAAACAACACAGGATGCGACGGTTTGTTCGCCCATAGTATGGCTGATATCGAAGCATTCCATACGGTTAATTTCTGCAAGTTTGAGCGTTTTTGCCAGTTCGTTCATCCGTTGATGGATAGTCGATTGCTGTGCCAGTTTAGTCGTCAGTGCCACAGAAGCATTAGTGCGGGCCAATTTGAGATAACGCGCTCTGTCGCCACGCGGCTTGCTCTGAATTTGCACCTTGCGCCCGGCCATCTCACTGAGCGAATCCGCCAGCAGATCTTTTTCCGGCAGACTGAAATCGAGAAGAATTTCCCCCGGCAGTGTTCGGGACTGGCTGCCCTGCAAGTAAAATTGCCCGACGAAGGTTTGAACCACTTCGCCTAAATCAGTCCCGCCCGGTACTTTAGGGAAATAACTGCGACTGCCCAGCACCTTGCCCTGACGGATAAACAACACGTGAAGGCACGCCATGCCGGACTCAAACGCAACACCGATAACATCCAAATCTTCACTGTTACCGGACACAAACTGCCGTTCCGTTACACGGCGCACGGCCTGAATTTGATCGCGGATACGTGCGGCGTCCTCAAAGTGCAGTGCTTTGCTGGCCTCTTCCATACGTTCAATGAGATTGTTCAGCACTTGCTGATCTTTGCCGGATAAGAACAGCCGGACGTAATCCACCTGTGCTTTGTACTCTTCCTCGCTGACCAACCCTTTCACGCAGGGTCCTAGACAGCGACCAATCTGATATTGCAGACAAGGACGCGAGCGGTTGCGATAAACACCGTTTTCACATTGACGGATTGGAAAGAGTTTTTGTAACAACGCCAGAGATTCCCGCACAGCATAAGAGTTCGGGAAAGGGCCGAAATACTCGCCCTTGGCGTGCTTGGCACCGCGGTGGATTGAAATTCGCGGATGGTTATCAGCACTTAAGAAAATCAGCGGATAGGATTTATCATCGCGCAGCAGCACGTTATAGCGCGGCTGGTAGAGCTTGATATAATTATGCTCAAGCAGCAAAGCTTCGGTTTCGGTGTGGGTTACCGTGACATCAATTTGCGCAATGTTTTTGACCAGGGTTTCCGTTTTACGGCTGGAAACCTGCAGGCGAAAATAGCTCGAAAGACGTTTTTTCAGGTCTTTCGCTTTACCGACATAAATAACGGTGCCACTGGCGTCATACATTCTGTAGACGCCGGGCTGGCTGGTGACCGTATTTAAAAAGGCCTTGGGATCAAATATTTCATCACTCACTGCCAGACAAAGTCTCCGCGTTGAACAGACCATGCCGGATAGCAAGGTGCGTCAATTCTACATCGCCACTGATATTCAATTTACTAAACATCCGATAACGATAACTGTTAACCGTCTTTGGACTCAAGTTAAGTTGCTCTGAAATCTCGTTGACCTTCTGACCTTTAGTGATCATCAGCATAATCTGCAGTTCACGTTCAGAAAGACTGTCAAACGGCGTGTCAGATTGCGGTTCAATCTGACTCAGTGCCATCTGTTGAGCGATATCGGAGGCGATGTAACGCTGGCCGGAATCAACCAGACGGATCGCATTCACAACTTCCTGTGGCGCCGCGCCTTTACTCAGGTAGCCAGAGGCTCCTGCCTGCATCACTTTGGCTGGCAACGGATTTTCGGTATAGATAGTTAACATGATGATCTTGATGTCAGGCGAGAAACGGACAATCTTTTTGGTCGCTTCTAACCCGCCGATCCCCGGCATATTCATATCCATCAAGACAATATCTACATCGTTGCTGCGACACCATTTTACGGCGTCTTCGCCACACGGGGCTTCACCCACAACCTTGATGCCTTTGATATCTTCTAAAATGCGTCGGATCCCTGCGCGCACCAGTTCGTGGTCATCAACAAGAAGAACGCTAATCAAAGAGTATTCTCCAAAAATAAAGGCAACACACAGTCATCTTTTCATGGCTTGTCGGCAGGCGATATTACGTAGTAAACGTGAATAAAGAGCTTTGGACAGCTTGACAACGAAGAGAGTGTAACATTGGCAGGTCGATTATGAGGCTGCTGACCTGGCTGTCAGACATTGACAGCGGAAATAAAATAGAGCACCCGAAAACAATGTAAATTTAATTAACTGTAGCATTTTACTCCATACGAGGTAAGTTGACCACGGAATGTCTGTAAAAAAATGCGATAATGCATGTAAATGTTAAATTCCATTAAATTAAAAAGATAATAAAATAAAACACTTTAAAATCATAGAGAAAGACTACGCTTCATGATATCCCTGACGAATTGTAAAAATACGTTGTCCATTTTTGAAAACATTTATGTCCGTTGATTAATAGCGCTCAAATAAACAACGTTGTTTCGCAAAGATATATCTATCCTAAAAAAACATTATTAGTGCTCGGCATAACACGGAAACTCCTGAGTCTATAAAAGGTTTTAGGATATGTTACATGCTGTTTCCAATAAGAAGTCCACTCCCCTTTGCAACCATGGCCCCGTATAACCTGCGCATGTGCGGCATGATGGAAACGGAGTGCTTCACGAAGTATGGATTGATTGTGTTAGAATACGGCCACTTTCTTTCTGGTTGCTGACAAACAACCAAAAACACCTTTTTTGAATGAGCTGTTAACAGCTTTGGAGTCCAAATGAGTAATTGCGATTTTACCACTGAAGCCAATGTCGAGACGCTGGCAACGGAAGTGGCCTGCCTGAAAGCCACTCTGACCCTGATGTTGAAAGCAATAGGCCAGGCCGATGCTGGCAAAGTCATGCTGAATATGGAAAAATTCGCCTCTCAGATGGAAGACGAAAAACAAGCCGAGATTTTCAGAAATTCGCTGCAACAAATTAAGTTCGCCTACCGTCAATAAGTTCTCAGGCAGTGCCTGCTTTTTCAGGCCCGTCAACGGATGGGTCTGAATAACCTGCCTCGCTTTTACATTCCTGTGACACCCCCCAATTTCTGCTAAAATCAAACCTCTACTTTCTCTAACAGACTTTTGCTCCAGTAAAATGTCTCCAACAGGATAAAATGATGAGTGAGAATAATAGCGAAAAAAAAACCAAAGCTGATGAAGTGCATATCAGCGATGGTTTGGCGAAACTGCATGAAGTTGCCGAGTTGATGACCGAAGAAGAATTGCAGCAAAAAGCCGAGGAAGCCAAACAGGCGGTTGAAGACGCCAAAAAGAACCCCCATCAATAGTCCTTCTCCCTGATGGGACATCACCGGGCTGTCTGGCAACGGGCAGCCTTCTGTAGCAGGCTATGGCCTTTGTCGGTAACGTTCAGTCTGGAAAATATCACCCGATGCACAGTTCCCCCCTTACCCCTTTTCAGTCAATTGCCACACTTGCCGTTGAGTACCAGCATGGTGATCACGAGCCATTACACAGCCATCGCTGTTCGCAGCTACTTCATACCCTGTGCGGCGTGGTGGAAGTCAGTACAGCGATGGACGTCTGGATGGTGCCACCGGGGCGGGGCGTCTGGCTTCCTGCCGGCGTTGCACACAGTTTGCGCTTTATTGGCCGTGTTCAGGCCAGAACGTTGTATGTAGACTCTCTCGCCCGCGCGGATTTACCCTCGCAATGCCAGGCTGTACAGATTTCGCCCCTGCTGCGGGAGTTGATTTTGGTCTCCCTGAGTATCCCCGCTGACTATCAGAGCGGCGGTCGCGATGAACGTATTATGGAACTGCTGCTCGATGAACTGCGTCTGTTACCGGTACTGCCTCTGCATTTGCCTCAACCCAGAGACGGACAGTTACTGGAGATCTGCCAGCAAATTCGTGACGCATTATCATCACCCTGGGAACTGGAAGAGGTGGCCGCTCAGTTGAACATCAGCGGGCGGACCTTATCGCGCCGTTTTCAGCGCGAAACAGGGCTGCGCTTCAGTGACTGGGTAAGGCGTGCAAAATTACTGGCGGGATTACATGCGCTGGCGATCGGAACGTCGGTGTTGGATGTCGCACTGGCGCTGGGCTACGACAGCCCCAGCGCCTTCAGTGCGATGTTTAAACGTGCACTCGGCGTATCACCCAGCGACTACTTTTCTCTCGACTTCCCTCTCCCGGCACTTCATGCCAGAAATTGAACCGCCGCATTGAACAGTGCCTGCAACGAGGCGCTGGAGACATCACTGTCGATACCCACCCCGTAGTATGTTTCGCCTTGCTTACGCTGGCAACTCACATAGGCCACGGCGCGACTGTGGCTCTGATGCCCAAGCGTATGTTCATGATAGTCGCCAATATCAAATTGCACCTCAAACTGACGGCTCAGGGCGTCAACCGCACCCGACAGCAAGCCGTTACCCGTTCCGGTTAACACCAGCTCCTGTGCCTTATAAGTCACCCGTGCGCTGAAGTGACAAACGTTGTATGCATCACTGCGGATGTCATAGCCCAGTAACTTCAGTACCGGTTGATCTACCAGCCCGTAGCGTTGACGGAACAGATGCCAGACATCACGGGTAGTCATCTCTTTGCCGGTGCTATCGGTTTCTCGCTGTACGGCTTTACTGAACTCGATTTGCAGGCCACGCGGCAATGTCAGGCCGTGATTCTGTTCGAGTAACCAGGCCGCGCCACTTTTGCCGGACTGGCTGTTAACGCGGATCACCGCCTCGTAACTGCAACCAACATCAGCGGGGTCGAGCGGTAAATAGGGTACCTGCCAGTGAGCGTCGCCGCGGCGAGTTTGTGCGGCAAAACCTTTCTTGATGGCGTCCTGATGCGAACCGGAAAACGCCGTGAAGACCAGCTCTCCGGCATAAGGATGGCGCGGGTGCACAGGCAGTTGGTTGCACTGTTCGACAACCTCAACAACGCCCTGCAAATTGCTAAAATCCAGCCCCGGCGCAATCCCCTGAGTATAAAAATTCAGCGCCAGCGTCACCAGATCTACATTCCCGGTGCGCTCGCCGTTGCCAAACAGACAGCCTTCCACGCGATCAGCCCCGGCCAGCATCGCCAACTCGGCGCAGGCTACACCGGTGCCGCGATCGTTATGCGGATGAACGCTAATAGATACCTGCCGACGGCGGCTGAAATGACGACAGAACCACTCAATCTGATCGGCATAAATATTGGGTGTACTGACTTCAACAGTAGCGGGCAAATTAATGATCATCGGGCGCTGGGCATCCGGCTGCCAGATATCCGCCACCGCTTCGCAAATCTCCAGCGCGAAATCCAGCTCAGTAAAGCAAAAGGTTTCCGGCGAATACTCGAAGGTCCACTGCGTCTGCGGGTTCTGCTCACACAGCTGACGGATCTGTTTGGCGCCACGCACCGCCAGTTCACGGGTAGCCTCGCGGTCCTGATTAAACACCACATCGCGAAAAATCGGCGCTGTGGCGTTGTACAGATGCACAATGGCGCGCGGCACATCCTTCAGCGCCTCAAACGTGCGTTCAATCAAATCTGGCCGCGAAGGCGTCAAAACCTGAATAGTGACATCCTCGGGAATGAGATTGCCGTCAATCAAGCCGCGCACAAAATCAAAATCAGTTTGTGACGCCGACGGAAAAGCCACTTCAATTTGCTTGAAACCGCAGCGGATCAGCAAGTCAAAAAACTGCAACTTGCGTTCATTATCCATTGGCTCGGCCAGTGCCTGATTCCCATCGCGCAGATCGCTTGAACACCATTGCGGCACCTTATTGAGTACTTTACCGGGCCACTGACGGTCGGGTAAGTTGACAGGCGGAAACGGGCGATATTTCTGCGAAGGGTCGGCTAACATGGTGATTCTCCATTCAACGCTGCTGACCTCATGCCGCAGCCTGAAAAGAGTATGGCGTAATCGAAGAAACGGTGCGCCTTGCTAACTGACATCAACCCCCGCGTAACGGACAACGGGGCGCAATAGAGAGGGGAAAGTGAGAAATAATAGGGCTATAGATGGCCTATAGCCCAAGAGGAATTACTCTTCTTCTGCTTGTTCAGCGACAAAACGGGTTACTTTCAGCAGGCGGTCAAACTGAGCCAGGATCATCTCCACGTCGGATTGCAAGATATCCTGCGAGGACTGGGCCGCAGCCAATACGGCATGGTGAATATTCTCGGACAGAGAATCCGTCGCGTCTTTGCCTGCCGAAAGTACCAGCGCAGCAATTAACAGAGATTGCGCTTCCACCTGCGCCACCAGCTCTTTGGACTCTACTTCAACTTTTGATAGCTTGATCAGCACATCGATCATCAGATTCTTCATTTACACCCCTGGTTAACTCTGCAAAATCGAAAATAGCACTGAATGTTTGGGTACGGTAGTCGGGGTTGTTACACCTTGATGATATATCCTCGTACCGCTTTTCGCTGCCTGAATCTGACGAAAAACACAACTGCGCCCCCCTGCTTTCTTAACCTATGCTAAGTTGAAGATATACCGGCGGCAAACAGCGCAGTACCGCCAGGGGAGGAACCATGATTTTCCAGAAAGGCAGTATTGTGAAGCATCAATCAGGTGAGATAAAGGGTGTCATTACCAATATCTTTGAGCCTCTTTCAGGCGACGTATCCTATTACATTTCGTGGGGTGATGGCACCATCAGCCTGCATCGCGAAAGTGAAATTCGCTGGGCAAGTGTAGACGCGCCTCTGGAGATTAAAAATTTCTACGAGAAATAAGTGCCAATATTAAGTAATATTAGCGTCCTTATATAAGCAACCAAGATAAGCCATTCATGATCATCAAACCTAAAATTCGCGGTTTTATCTGTACGACCACTCACCCAGTAGGCTGTGAAGCCAACGTTCGTGAGCAAATTGCCTACGTGAAAGCGCAAGGCAAACTAAAAGACGGGCCTAAACGCGTCCTGGTCATCGGTGCCTCTACGGGTTATGGGCTTGCCTCAAGAATTAATGCTGCTTTTGGCGCAGATGCAGCCACCATCGGTGTATTTTTCGAAAAGCCGGGTAGCGAAACCAAAACCGGTTCAGCCGGCTGGTACAACGCTGCCGCTTTCGATAAAGCCGCCAAAGAAGAAGGCCTGTATTCCAAAAGCGTCAACGGCGATGCGTTTTCGAACGAATGCCGCAACACCGTTATTGATCTGATCAAACAAGATATGGGCCAGATCGACCTGGTGGTTTACTCACTGGCATCACCGGTACGTAAAATGCCGGAAACCGGTGAAGTCATCCGTTCGGCACTGAAACCTATCGGCGAACCGTACCAATCCACCGCACTGGACACCAACAAAGACAAACTGGTTTCCGCCGTGGTTGAACCCGCTAACGAGCAGGAAATTGCCGACACCATCAAAGTGATGGGCGGGCAAGACTGGGAACTGTGGATGGATGCCCTCGCTGACGCAGGCGTGCTGGCGGATAACGCCAAATCCGTCGCCTACTCCTACATCGGTACCGAACTGACCTGGCCGATTTACTGGCACGGTACGCTTGGCAAAGCCAAAGAAGACTTGGATCGCGCTGCACATGCCATCGACAGCAAACTCAAAGCCATTGGCGGTTCTGCCAACGTTGCCGTATTGAAGTCAGTCGTCACTCAAGCTTCTGCTGCCATCCCGGTAATGCCGCTGTATATCTCTATCGTGTTCAAAATCATGAAAGAGCAAGGCATTCACGAAGGCTGTATCGAACAAGTCCAACGCCTGTTTGCGACCAAACTTTATAACAACCAGAAACCTGAAACAGATGACCAAAACCGTCTGCGTCTGGATGACTGGGAACTGCGTGAAAACGTGCAGAAAACGTGTGGCGAGATCTGGGCGCAGATCAATGATGACAACATCTATGATTTGACCGATTACAAAAGCTATAAAGAAGAATTCCTGCGTCTGTTCGGCTTTGGTCTGAAAGGCGTAGATTACGACGCCGACGTCAGTGCTGAAGTTAATTTCGACGTGATCGAATTAGTCTAAATATTCCTTAACGACAAATTCGTTAATCTAACAAGCCTGCGTAATAGCAGGCTTTTTTATTGCTTCAATCACAGAAATAAGGCTGATTTATCCACAGGAAATAATTAGCAATAAATAATCTATCAGGAATGAAATGAATAAAATGAACAGGCGAAATGATTCTATTACAGCACAGATCGGGCAAAGGGGGGGGAATGCGGGACGCAGCAGGAAAGCTAACTTATTGATTTGTTGGTGGGTCGTGCTGGGTTCGAACCAGCGACCAATTGATTAAGAGTGCGTAGAACCAGTATTTAAATCATTAACTTACCGCATGAAACCTCGCTCACACGTCCCATCATGCAAAAAGATGACAAGGGTTAACAACCGTTGTCATTTCTTATGCGTCCCAGCTTTGTCCCAGCCATTTCTGGCCACTTATCAGATCTGTATTCCAAGAACTTAAACCCATATAACTGGTTATACACAGTGCAGTAGTGAGGTTTTAGGAGTGTAAGGTTGGGATTTTGACATGGTAGGGATGTTGCTGATCAGGAAGGGAATATAGTTATCTGCGCGAAAATTAATTACAAGCACCGGAGCCAGAGATGCAATTAATGACAAGTTTATTACTTGTTGATTCGCTTGCCGTACATCATAAATTTCTTCTCAATACATTGATAAGTTATACATGCCAATATAGAGGTGATAATCATAACTATAATTAGGAATGGCATGAATTCAAATAAACTGAATTTTTTCAAATCAATAATATCCGTTCTAAACAGTATGAATAAAACTAATCCATGAATCATATATACACTATAACTAACCTCCCCAACACTAACTAAATACTTATTATTTAATAAATTAAACACCCCTCCACCAATAACAACCCCGAGAAAGGAAAAACCTAAAATCACAAACTGAGTGGGGGAATAAGGTTCAGTGAAGAAAAATGCATATAATAAAAAAACAAACCCAGCATTTCCAATCACCTTAGTGTTTCTATTAATCGATTCTTTTCTAGAAAGGTAATTACAAATCCCTCCAATAAAGAAAAGGGAAAGTAAATCGACACGTAATATCTTCACCTCAATTAAGTTAACGCTTACAAATAAAACAAAAAAAGGTGCAAGAATATATGATGCAAACTTTCTAGTTCTAATGCACCACGCCAATGGGAGCGAACCATAAAATATGACCTCATACATCAGCGTCCACTGTACACCAGAATTTACCAAGTATGATTCTTTAAATCCAAAAATAGGGGAGCCAATAAAAACAAGCCAATTCAAAATCCCAAAAAAATCCCTTTTATCTCCAAATACGTATGAAATATAGCAAACCACTAAAATAACAAGAAGATAAACTGGGTAAATCCTAAGCGCCCTGGATATAAAGAATCTCCCCCATTTAATATCTACCTTATTAATGACACTGAAAAATAAAAAACCACTTATCATAAAGAACAAGCTTACTGATATGGGTCCCGTATTTGACAGTGGGGCGCTATCTGGTGGCATCCAGTCGCCATAAACTTCAATATTATAGGTGGCAATGAAATGGAAAAGCACAACCATAGTTGCCAAAATACCCCTCAACCCATCTATTCCTTACTAATTGCTCTGTTGTCCCAATAAATCTACTCGCAATTTTTGCAGTAAAAAATAGAGACAGTAAGTAAAGAATAAAAGCATATAGTGTGAACATTTTATCTACATAAAAATAAAGGTTTATTAACTATAGCATTTTTATTACGAAAAATTCCACTAGATTTTCATTAGCTAGTCGATTTCATTTGTGAGGCCCTCTGGATTAGAAAAGGTTTTACCGTCGAAAATCCAATCTATTTGGGCAACATCTGAAGCTACAGGCGAAAGCTTCCCGAAATCGACACTGTCGCCACCCCAAATAATTATATTAACTACAATTCCAGACTTGTTTACCAATGCGTATTGATCTCCTCTGATCTCCTCCCTGAGGGAGTACTCCCTGCTGGTACTGATTTTGGAAATGCGCCATCCCATCGATAATACTCACCCGTAGATGTGTCTCTGAGAATTTGATTGGGCAGCGTGATGGTTGCGCCAGCCTGGAAGGAGTCAATTGTGATATAACCAAATGCGCTAATTGCCTGTTGAGCAAGATAATTCATACCCTCTATTGTGTAACGCTTTACACCGATTCGGTCGGTGTACGTCCAGCCCATTGACGTCACAAACTCGTCAATTTTCCCAGCATTAAACTTCAAGTCCTGAGGAGATTCGGATGGGATCGGGTTGCTTGTAGGAGTAGTTGACATAATTTTTCCATAAAAAAGCCAACCCGAAGGTTTAATGCCGATCGTTTAAGAGTACTTGAACGATCCTGCCAGTAAGAGACAATCCGGGAACAGCCTTCTGTTCCCGGATTTTTTATGTCTGAAGATGACATGGATTTTGTTGTTGATGCTTTCTCCTCT
>Ga0209847_1000055_pt1 | contig 55453 bp, 51 predicted proteins | sample OrgsoiDNA_201060_FD_185808 | JGI IMG/M metagenome (GOLD analysis project Ga0209847, IMG submission 185808) | Permafrost soil microbial communities from the Arctic, to analyse light accelerated degradation of dissolved organic matter (DOM) -... | ecosystem: Environmental > Terrestrial > Soil >... | reverse complement strand
TATGCCGTAAGGGGGGATCCGTCACCCTCAGGGTTGACTCTCAGACCGCAGTGTTAAATCTCGTCAGGAGACTTCAGATTCGTCACGGCGATACGCTCTGCACGTTTACGCTCTTTCTCAGACTGCATATTCGCGCGGTAAACGCCCTGATCACCAACAACCCACGACAGCGGGCGGCGTTCTTTACCAATGGACTCTTGCAGCAGTAACAGGGCCTGCATATAAGCTTCCGGACGCGGCGGGCAGCCAGGGATATAAACGTCAACTGGCAGGAATTTGTCCACGCCTTGCACTACGGAATAGATGTCATACATGCCGCCTGAGTTTGCACAGGCACCCATGGAAATCACCCACTTTGGTTCCAGCATCTGGTCATACAGACGTTGAATAACCGGGGCCATTTTGGTAAAGCAGGTTCCGGCAACAACCATGAAATCAGCCTGGCGCGGAGATGCACGCAGAACTTCTGCACCAAAGCGCGCGACGTCGTGAACCGCAGTAAACGAGGTCACCATTTCAACGTAGCAACAAGAAAGGCCGAAGTTATACGGCCAAAGGGAATTTTTGCGACCCCAATTCACCATCCCATGCATCGCCTCTTCAAGGTTCCCCATAAAGACGCTGCGTTTAACCTGCTCCTGAAGAGGATCGCCAACGATCTCTTGCTTTTGCAGGGGGTACCGGTCGTTCTCACCGTCCGGGTCTATGCGGGTGAGCGTATAGTCCATCTTAATGCCTCGCTATTACTTACTGCGGATGACTGTTGGTGTTAATCACTGGGCTCGGTTTAACAGGTCCTTTCGAACGTGTTGGTGTCCAGTCCAATGCGCCAATACGCACCAGATAAAACAGACCGGCTAACAGGACTAAAATGAAAATGGCGGCTTCAACGAACCCGGTCCACCCGCTTTCACGGATAGAGGTTGACCATGCATACAGATACAGGGCTTCAACGTCGAAAATAACGAAGAACATCGCAACCAAATAGAATTTGGCGGAAAGACGCATGCGGGCGGTACCCACAGAGGCAATACCAGATTCAAAAGGCGTATTCTTGTATCGCGCTCTGGCTCTCCCGCCAAGGAACGCTGCGCCCAGTAACATCAGGCAACAAAGACCCATTGCGGCGATCAGAAATACTGCGAACGCCCAGTGTTGAGCGATAACTTCAGTGGCTGTTGACATACTCTTAGCTTACTCATCAAAAGCGGCGCTATGGCATCTGCTCTTTGACGGCAGCTTGCGCACCACATCGATTCAAGGGAAGGATTAATAACCACACCGTATCACGGCCTATAAAACGGTTTAAGCCAGTGATTTACTGTGGGCTTTTTACCCCTTTCTATAACCTTTTGTCAACTTTGACAAAAGTATCTCCACATTAATTTACATACGCATCATTTTATTAACATATCATGCGACCATGACTTGCTAAATCGAGTCAGTAAAATAGTCTGACAGAACAAGGCGATGTTCTCGGGATTAATGCTTCGGACTAAACAATACCATTGTCTCAGGAATAAGCGGTTCCTCCACGTACTAAACAAGGTTATTTTTTTGATCCAGGACACGTTTTGGTGATGTTTGGCACTAAAAAACACAGCGTTCTGACAACTTTTTTTGAAATTAAGCGCTGAAATGTCGCAGGATGCCGTTCATTGCTCAGCTAATAAACGCAAAAAAATGCGCGTTTAGTGGCAAGCTTTACTCAATGAAATAATCAATGATAGTGACAATTTTGGCAGGGAATTGACGGAGATGAGAAGGGAAAATAAGAGTTAGCAATTCCAAACCCGCTGAGATGACCATTTAACCCACTTTTCCTACTCCTTAATGAGCAGAAGCCTTACCCCCCGTCCTCCTACTCTTTGAAGGCCGGGGGTAAAGTGGGCGTCAACAACATGTTCAGACTTTAGGGTTGGCGACAATAACCTGATTGTCATCTACTGCGGGGCGTTGAGCGTATGTGCTTAGTGAATAAGGATCATTTCCCTGTTCAACGGCGTTGAAAATTGCCATTGCCAGTTCATTTTCACAGTGCGCATTTTTGTACAGCACATACTGAGTATCTGGCAGGCGCGGCAGACCATCCTGCTCACCCAATACACGCAGTTCAGGGCTCATCATCTCTATAGGTCTTGCCGTAACCCCCAACCCTGCCCTTACTGCAGCACGAATAGCCGAGAGCGTGGATGCAACGTAAGCGATGCGCCATGGAATGCCCGCCTGGTTGAGGTAATCGATTGCCATAGAACGGTAAGGGCTTGGCTCATCGAGTAACACCAGTGGCACGCTATCACCGGACGGATAAGCAAAATCCGCCGAGCAATACCATAATGTCGGCGATGTACGTAAGACAATATGGGGGTGATCGGTGGTGGTCATGGTGGTGATTGCCAGATCCACTTCCTCACTTTCCAGCATCGACAGCATGAACGGACTGCGTTTTACCCTGACGTCGATAGACAGTTTAGGGTAAATAGAGGTCACACGGCTCAGCAGGAACGGAAGAATCGTATCGGCGGTATCATCTGAGGCCCCGATGGTTATCCCACCCTGCACATTACTGTACATCAGCGATGTACAGGCCTCATCATTGAAACGCAGGATTTTCCGCGCGTATCCCAGAAGCTGAATTCCGTGTTCAGTCAACAGTTTATTACGTCCATGTCTGGCAAACAGCTCTTTCCCTACTAATTGTTCGAGACGCTGCATTTGTTGACTGACCGCCGACTGAGTACGACACACCGCCGCAGCTGCGGCAGCAAACGTATTCAAATCAGCAACTGCAACAAAAGTCCTCAGCAGATCAAGGTCAAGATTGAGGATTGGACGATTTGCATTTGTCATAGTTTTTCTTCACTTTTAAAATCTAATAACAAGCTACCCTGATTAATGCGGCAAAGTACCCGCAAAATGCAGAATACCAGATATGGCAGATACTCACTCATTAGATAAGGAGAAATGAGAAATATTTCTGCAATAGGATTCAATCTTATCGGGAATTCTCCCTTGTTATGTAATGTTCATGTAAATAATGCCACATCTTAAATAACTAAAAATGATTAGAACCACTGATTTGAAAACTTTAACCATTTACAGCAACCCCGCTTTAGCAAGCGACAGAGCCACTGTACGCAGGCGCTTGGCGGATTTCTTGCTGTCTGGCCCAATCCAAATATAAGGATTATTAATTAATAACCCTCCTTATTTGAAGTAATTATGAGTCAATTCATTGGCCAAATCCGAAAGCCACATAAAATGTGCGTTCATTAAGTTAAAGCATGCTTAAGAATTTTCTAATTTTATTGATATTCTTACTAAGAAACTTTCATTAAATATATTGATTAGTCAGACTTACAAATTACTAACTGAGAATTATTTAATTCGGTCAGCATCTGTTAATTTATCCAGTGCTTTATAAAAATAGCCATAAACATTTTAGGATATCTTTTATACACCAAACATAATCTTAAGAACCTAACCAAACTCTCTTTTTTTACTTTTCCCTTATTCTCCCAAGGCTTAGCTGACGATTATTTAACGCCCGGAAAGCATAAGTATCCCCTCTGCTGATGTGTCTATGAGAATGCGCGGCTTATACTTCAAGCTTTAATGCTAAACAAACACAAATATTAAGATAATTAAACCACAAGGCAAAGCAAGGGAAAGACAATGCATCACCCAGGATACGCCAGCTAACGTTTTACACTAAAGCCCTTCTGCCCCCTTCAAAAGCCACTCAGGTGAGAGTAAATTGTGCCCTTCGCTTTGTTCCACGGCCATCAGGTGCCAGGGAAGAACAGGCTTTACACAAAAGGTTCACCATTCATGTCCCCGATTGAAAAATCCCGCAAACTGGACAACGTCTGCTATGACATTCGCGGCCCGGTACTTAAAGAAGCAAAACGCCTGGAAGAAGAAGGTAATAAGGTCCTTAAATTGAACATCGGCAACCCTGCCCCGTTTGGTTTTGACGCGCCTGATGAAATTCTTGTCGACGTAATACGTAACTTACCGACCGCCCAGGGCTATTGTGACTCCAAAGGCCTGTTTACTGCCCGTAAAGCCATCATGCAGCATTATCAGGCACGTGATATGCGTGACATGACCGTTGAAGATATCTATATAGGTAACGGTGTTTCAGAACTGATCGTTCAATCCATGCAAGCGCTGCTTAATACCGGCGATGAAATGCTCGTCCCTGCCCCTGATTACCCGTTATGGACGGCGGCAGTATCACTTTCCGGTGGCAATGCGGTTCACTATTTGTGTGATGAAGGGGCGGACTGGTTCCCGGACCTGAATGATATTCGTGCAAAAATCACCCCGCGTACCCGCGGTATCGTGATCATCAATCCAAATAATCCAACTGGCGCGTTTTACAGCAAAGAGCTGTTGATGGAAATCGTTGAAATCGCCCGCGAGCATAATCTGATTATTTTCTCGGATGAGATTTACGACAAAATTCTCTACGACGATGCCGAGCACATCTCAATTGCCGCGCTGGCACCAGACTTGCTGACCGTCACTTTCAATGGCCTGTCAAAAACTTACCGCGTAGCAGGCTTCCGCCAGGGATGGATGGTTCTGAACGGCCCGAAAAAACATGCGAAAGGTTATATCGAAGGGCTGGAAATGCTGGCTTCGATGCGTTTGTGTGCCAACGTTCCGATGCAGCATGCCATTCAAACAGCGCTCGGTGGTTATCAGAGCATCAGCGAATTTATCCAGCCAGGCGGACGCCTGCTTGAGCAGCGTGATAAAGCCTGGGAGTTGATTAACCAGATCCCGGGTGTCTCGTGCGTTAAACCCCGCGGAGCGCTTTACATGTTCCCGCGCATTGACGCCAAACGCTTTAACATCCATGACGACCAGAAAATGGTGCTCGACCTGCTGTTACAGCAAAAAGTTCTGCTGGTTCAGGGAAGCGCATTTAACTGGCCTTATCCGGATCACGTGCGCATCGTTACCCTGCCGCGCGTTGATGAACTGGAAATGGCCGTTGGCAAACTTGGCAGGTTCCTCGAAACCTATCGTCAGTAAACTTTTCTAAAACGCGTCACTCTTGATGCTTGCCACCTACTCCCGGCAGCATTAAAGGTGACGCGTATGTATTTGCATAACCCCGCCCCACTGCTCACAATAGAACCTCATCCGCTGTTGTTGAGAGACCTATGAGCCAAAGCCACTTTTTTGCCTACTTATCCCGTCTGAAACTGATTGGCCGCTGGCCTTTGATGCGTAATGTGCGCACTGAAAATGTATCCGAACACAGTTTGCAGGTTGCTTTTGTGGCCCATGCATTGGCCGTGATTAAAAACCGTAAATTTGGCGGGCAACTGAATGCAGAACGCGTCGCACTTTTGGCGATGTACCATGATGCCAGTGAAGTACTGACCGGCGATATGCCCACTCCCATCAAGTATTACAATCCGCAGATTGCGCATGAATACAAAAAAATTGAAAAGATTGCCCAGCAAAAGATGATTGAAATGCTACCAGAAGAGCTTCAAGCCGATTTTCGCTCGCTAATCGATGAGCATTATTACAGCGATGAAGAGAAACTGACGGTCAAACAGGCTGATGCCCTGTGTGCCTATCTGAAATGCCTTGAGGAGCTATCGGCGGGAAATACCGAATTTACCCTCGCGAAGGCGCGCCTGGAGAAAACCCTGGCGTTACGTCAAAGCCCTGAAATGGACTACTTCATGGAGGTCTTTATTCCGAGCTTCAGTCTGTCGCTGGATGAAATCAGCCAGGACTCCCCACTCTGAAGCCAATCAGAATGGGAAAAGAACCGGCACCAGCAGTACGCTGACGGCCATCACCATCAGAGTGAAAGGCACGCCGATTCTGACAAAATCGCCAAAGCGGTAATTCCCCGGCACCATCACCAGCGTATTAACCGGTGATGAAACCGGGGTCATAAAGGCTGCCGAGGCGGCAACGGCAACGATCATAGTGAAGGGATACGGCGATAACCCCATCTGGTGGGCTGTGGCAATTGCGATGGGCGCCATCAAAACGGCCGTTGCCGTATTTGAAATAAACAAGCCAATCGTCGCGCACAAGATGAACAAGCTGAGCAACATGATGCGCGGCCCGTGCCCCCCACTAATATCCATAAGTCCCTGCACGATCAACGCAACCCCACCGGTTTTTTGGAGTGCCAGCGCAAAGGGCATCATACCGACAATAAGCAGCAGGCTCGGCCAGTGAATCGACTTGTAGGCTCCATCCATAGTAATACACCGAAACTTCCCCATCAGCAGGCAGGCAACAATCGCCGCGATGGCGTTAGGCACTTCATCGGTAAGCATCAGCGCCACCATTAATGCCAGACAAAACAGGGCATGGGGTGCCTGACTGACGGCCGGTGCCACGTCATCCACCTCCGCTGGCAGGTTGAGGACGATAAAATCATGCATCTGTTGCTGCAGTTGGCGAATCAGTTTCCAGTCGCCGATCACCAGCAACATATCGCCAAGCTGCAACTCTTCGTCAACCAGTTTGCCCTCCATCGCTTCCCCCTGTCGGCGAACCCCCACAACGTTCAGCCCGTAACGTGAACGGAAAGCGACCTGACGCAGACTCTTACCTAACAACTCAGAATCGGGAATTAATGAAACTTCGGCCATACCGACGTCGCGAGATTGTTCGGAGAAATAGTCGCCACGCAGCACCATCGGCTCCAGTTGTTCATCAACGCAGAACTGACGCACCGAGACTTCACTGTCAGTCATATCAATAAGTAACACATCGCGTGCCCTGAGCTCAGTGTTACCCGTCGCACTGACCATGACCCGTCGGAATTTGCGCCAGCGTTCAATACCGACCACATTCGCACCATAGCGCGAACGCAAATGCAGATCGTCGAGCGTTTTGCCCACCAGCGGCGAACCTGGGCGTATTGCCATACGACGGGCCCGGCCAGTAAGTCGGTAATCACGGATCAGGTCACGAAAAGTGCGGCGCTTCCAGCTCTCTCTATTCTCGATACCACTGCTTTCTGTTGAAAGCCAGCGGCGGGCTACCAACATATAGCCAATGCCCATCACCAGCACCACCAGCCCTACCGGCGTCACGCCAAAGAAACCAAAACCGTCGAAACCTTCACGCAATAGTTCACTGTTTACCACCATGTTCGGCGGCGTGGCCACCAGCGTCATCATGCCGCTGATAAGCCCGGCGAAACTCAGCGGCATCATCAGCCGTGCCGGTGCTGTTTTCATTTTGGCCGAGACACTCAGTACTATCGGGATAAAAATCGCCACCACGCCGGTAGAACTCATAAACGCGCCGAGTCCAGCCACGGTCAGCATCAGCAACACCAGCATACGGATTTCACTGTTACCGGCGACCTTCATCAGCCATTCGCCCACCTGGTAAGCGACACCAGTACGAACCAAACCATGGCCGACCACAAACAGAGCTGCGATCAGGATAACGTTCGGGTCACTGAACCCTGCCACTGCTTCATTGAGTGTCAACGTTCCGCTCATCACAAAAGCGATAATCACCAACAGGGCCACCACGTCCATACGCAGTTTATTGCTGGCGAACAGCACCATGGCGACTGCCAGTAGCATCAGTACCCAAATCAGTTCACTGGTCAAAACAAGGCTCCCTGTGTGATGAGAAGGCTTAAGCGGCAAAAGCAGAGAAAGTAACTAAAAGAATGCCATAAAAAAACCCCGTCAGTGCGGGGTTCATATCAACCAGGTAGCTATTTTAGTCAGCAGGTTGCGACTAATTAGCGCAGCGTCACACTTACGCTCTGCGCGGTCGCTTCCACCACCAGCGCTTCCAGCGTGGTCAGGATCATATCAACCCGGCCCATGCCCGGTGTCTCTGAGGGCGCGTTCACGGCGATCACTTTACAACCCGCGGCAAGCCCAGACATCACGCCTGCTGCGGCATCTTCCACCACCACGCAGTCCTTTGGAGCCAGACCTAAGCGTTCAGCACCCAACAGGTAAGCATCGGGCTGAGGTTTACCACGCTTTACCTGCTCAGCAGTAATAAAGACTGCCGGTTTAGGTAACTGCGCAGCAGCGTGACGCGCATGCGCCACCGGAACTGAACCGGAGGTAACAATCGCCCAGGGAATATTCTGGCGGTTCAGCTCGCTCAGCAACAGATGCGCACCCGGCAATGCGATCACACCCTCGGTATCTGAGGCCTCAATCTGTTCCAGTTTCAGAAACTCACGCTGAATTGTTTCTTCACTTTCACCCGGCATAAAATGACGTAAAGAAGTGATCGCCTGTTTGCCATGAATAAACGCCAATACCTCCTGTGGGCTGATACTGCGACTCAGCGCCCAGTTGATCCACGCACGCTCAACCGCGGGCAGCGAATCCACTAACGTTCCATCAAGGTCGAACAAGAACCCTTTGCAAAGCACAGGCAATCTCCTTTAACGAGTTAATTTCAGGCATTAATGATTTGTGCGATCTCAACCGCGCTCAAATGATACTGACGTGGGCAGGCCAGCCAGATAGTCAACATCCGCTGGTATTTTTCCCACATCTTGGTTTGCGAATTGAAACCGTGGGTGCCGGAATCAAAGTCAGTGTAACGCCCTTCGGTGTTCACCATAAAACGCACATAGCTGAGATAGCGGGATTCAGTGGCAGCATCGAAGCCAAGGAACTCAAGGCGGCGGCGATCCAGATCCTGGGTATCTTTCAGGTTGGTCCATGAAACCTGCATCGCGTGGTGCATTTCCATGATGTTGATAACGGTGCGGCAGGTCTCTTCTGGCAACTCGCCAAAATCACGATCGAGTTCACGCATCTGCAGGCCGAAACCCCGTTCGATCACCGTTTGCAGGCGCCGGTAACGGTCAGCGTTGTCCGGATCCAGCATGGTCATCATTTTATATTGATTGGATAAAATCAGGCGTTGAGCGTTTGTCATTTCCATCTTGGAACTCCTCGAGTCTGCATAATGACCAAAGCATGGCACAGCGCAAACCTGGACGAAATCGCAAGCTGACCATTCTTTGATTTGAACCCATAAACTGAGTTGAAATGCATTTGGTTAAGAAGCCTGAATGAATGAGGAAAAAGATCCATTCAGCAAAACGGATGCCGCAGCATCCGTTAAATATCGTCCAGAAACGTTTTATCCAACTGCTTAAAAGCACGTTTTAGTACATCAGCCAGCGACTGATAGGTTGGCGTCCCTTCGACAGGAGCCAGTGTTTGCCCGGCTTCCACCAGCTTTTGACGTACATCGTGGAACCAACCGAGTAAAGTTGGCGGTAACGGTGTAAGAGAACGACGCCCCAGCCACCAGAGCCCCTGCATTGGCAAACTACAGGCAAAAATTGAGGTGGCAACCGCCGGGCCAAGCTGACCGCCGAGGGCGATTTGCCAGGTTAACGTAAATACGGCCACGGGGGGCATAAAACGCACAGCGAAACGCGTCGCCGTAGAGATGCGATTCTCAGGGAACACCGGCGCCAGACGCTTATCGGAGGGCCATGTTTTCATGTAATGCTGCCCGCGCTGGAATACCTGAAACCAACTGACAGAACCTGATGGCTTAGTGGTCATGGTGCACCTCAACTTCACACATAAAAATTAAAAAATAGTTTTAAATAACAAACGCGATTTTAGCACGATTAAATATATTTTGTTTTTGCCGGCACCTGTCGGTATCCTGTGCCAGCGAAATCGGGTGTTTTTAAAATGTGCCTCATCCAGCCAGCTGGCGGTTTGATGGCCCTTCACCCACCTTAACAGGGGACTGGTGCTCCATTGCCTCTGCAAAAGGTATTTTGTAATTAAATATCGCCTTATTTGTTAGTGTTTTTACAAATAAACAACACTAACAAGTAACATTCTGAAGAACCGAAAACAGGCACGTTTTGTGCGATGCCCAGATAACTTTTGTTCTATAACGGCCCGGCATTCACTGAGGCCAGTGATTCTTCAGCTTTTTCATTGTCATGCTGGTTTTGGTTGTCTGGCATGATGCTAATCATAATTGTCAGCTTCATTATGCGCTACGCTTGATGTCAGGCTGACGCTTTATTAACCACGTGTATTGTTTCTTTCTTAAACAGCACCAACTATCAATAGGTACTTCCATGTCGAGTAAGCTAGTTCTGGTTCTTAACTGTGGCAGTTCTTCTCTTAAGTTCGCCATCATTGATGCAGTGAACGGCGAAGAGCATATTTCTGGTTTGGCCGAGTGTTTCCACCTGCCGGAAGCCCGCATTAAGTGGAAAATGGACGGCAAGAAAGAAGAAGCTGCTTTAGGTGCCGGTGCCGCGCACAGTGAAGCGCTGAAATACATCGTTAACAACATCCTGTCGCAAAAACCTGAACTGTCTGCTGAACTGGTTGCCATCGGCCACCGTATCGTTCACGGCGGCGAAAAACTGACTAAATCCATGCTCATTAATGATGCAGTGATTCAGGGTATCAAAGAATCCATCCCGTTTGCACCACTGCATAACCCGGCGCACCTGATTGGTATCGCTGAAGCATTGAAATCCTTCCCAAAACTGGCTGATAAAAATGTTGCGGTCTTCGACACAGCTTTCCATCAGACCATGCCGGAAGAGTCTTACCTCTATGCACTCCCATACAGCCTGTACCGCGATCATCACATCCGTCGTTATGGCGCACACGGCACCAGCCACTTCTATGTGACGCAGGAAGCCGCGAAAATGCTCAACAAACCTGTGGAAGAAGTGAATCTGATCACTTGCCACCTGGGTAACGGCGGTTCTGTCAGCGCGATCCGTAACGGCAAATGCGTCGATACTTCCATGGGTCTGACCCCGCTGGAAGGTCTGGTCATGGGTACCCGCAGCGGTGACATCGACCCGGCAATCATTTTCCATCTGCATGACGCACTGGGCATGAGCGTTGATCAAATCAACAAACTGCTGACCAAAGAATCCGGCCTGCTGGGTCTGACCGAAGTCACCAGCGACTGCCGTTATGTTGAAGACAATTACACCACCAAAGAAGATGCTAAGCGCGCAATGGACGTCTTCTGCCACCGTCTGGCGAAATACATCGGCTCTTACACTGCGCTGATGGATGGTCGTCTTGATGCAGTGGTATTCACCGGCGGTATCGGTGAAAACGCCGCGATGGTTCGCGAATTGTCTCTCGATAAACTGGCTCTGTTGGGCTTTGAAATCGACCACGAACGCAACCTGGCTGCCCGTTTCGGCAAATCAGGTGCCATCAATAAAGAAGGCACCCGTGCTGCACTGGTTATTCCAACCAATGAAGAGCTGGTTATCGCTCAGGATGCGGCCCGTCTGACCGCATAACATTGCATCCTACTGCCAGCGTCTGCTGGCAGTTTTTTTCATCACAGGCGAGCGTAGCCAGTCCGGAAGCAGCCAGCGTAAGTCCCCGTCGTAACCTGTTCAAATTCAGCGTTGCGAACCCGCGCAGCCCCTTCCCCACTGCTTCATATATCGTCTGGCAAACCAGAGAGGTTTAGCCGTGTCCCGTACAATTATGTTGATTCCTACAGGCACCAGCGTCGGTCTGACCAGCGTCAGCCTTGGTGTGATTCGTGCCATGGAACAGAAAGGCGTCAGCCTGAGTGTATTCAAGCCTATCGCGCAACCGCGCACCGGCGGCGATGCACCAGACCAGACCACCACCATCATCCGCGCCAACTCCAGCGTGCCTGCGGCTGAACCGCTGAAAATGAGCCACGTGGAAACTTTGCTGAGCACCAACCAGCAAGACGTGCTGATGGAAGAGATCATTGCCCGTTACCACGAAAACACCAAAGATGCTGAAGTGGTACTGGTTGAAGGCTTAGTGCCAACGCGCAAACATCAGTTTGCCAATGCGCTGAACTATGAAATTGCCAAAACCCTGAACGCGGAAATCGTTTTTGTTATCGCCCTCGGTAATGACTCTCCGGCCCAGTTGAAAGAGCGTATCGAACTGGCCAGCAGCAGCTTCGGCGGCAGCAAAAACAAAAATATCACCGGCGTTATCATCAATAAGCTGAATGCACCGGTTGACGATCAGGGGCGCACCCGTCCGGATCTGTCAGAGATCTTCGATGATTCCACCAAAGCCAGCGTAGCGAACGTCGATCCAAGCCAGCTGTTTGCTAACAGCCCGCTGCCAGTGTTGGGCTGCATTCCATGGAGCTTTGAGCTGATTGCCACCCGTGCAATCGACATGGCGAAGCACCTGAATGCCCGTATCATCAATGAAGGCGATGTCCACACCCGTCGCGTGAAATCCGTCACCTTCTGTGCGCGCAGCATTCCGCACATGCTGGAACATTTCCGCCCAGGCTCCCTGCTGGTCACCTCTGCAGACCGTCCTGACGTGCTGGTTTCAGCCTGTCTGGCGGCGATGAACGGCGTTGAAATCGGCGCTATCTTGCTGACCGGCGGTTACGATATCGACGAACGCATTAACACACTGTGCGAACGCGCCTTCAAAACCGGCCTGCCGGTCTTTATGGTTGAGACCAACACCTGGCAGACCTCGCTCAGCCTGCAAAGCTTCAATCTTGAAGTTCCTGCGGACGACCATCAGCGCGTTGAGAAGCTGCAACAGTATGTGGCCTCGCATATCAACAGCGACTGGATCAACTCCCTGAGCGCCCATTCAGAGCGTTCACGCCGTCTTTCTCCACCAGCCTTCCGTTATCAGCTGACCGAACTGGCACGCAGTGCCAACAAGCGTATCGTCCTGCCTGAAGGTGACGAACCGCGTACCGTGAAAGCCGCATCACTCTGTGCTGAACGTGGTATCGCCGAGTGTGTGCTGCTGGGTAATCCGGAAGAGATCCAACGCGTTGCTGCCGCTCAGGGTATTGAGCTGGGTAAAGGCATTAAGATTGTTGACCCGGTCGCGGTGCGCGAAGAATATGTAGCCCGTCTGGTCGAACTGCGTAAAAGCAAGGGCATGACCGAAGTGGTTGCCCGCGAACAGCTGGAAGACAACGTGGTGCTTGGCACCCTGATGCTGGAAAAAGGCGAAGTTGACGGTCTGGTTTCAGGTGCGGTTCATACTACAGCCAACACCATCCGCCCACCGTTGCAGTTAATCAAAACGGCGCCGGGCAGCTCACTGGTCTCTTCTGTGTTCTTCATGCTGCTGCCTGACCAGGTTCTGGTCTACGGCGACTGTGCGATTAACCCGGATCCAACGGCTGAACAACTGTCAGAAATCGCGATTCAGTCTGCGGATTCTGCCGCAGCCTTCGGTATTGAACCTCGCGTAGCGATGATCTCCTACTCCACCGGTGATTCCGGTGCCGGTAGTGACGTTGAGAAAGTGCGTGAAGCGACCCGTCTGGCCCAGGAAAAACGCCCTGATTTGATCATCGACGGTCCGTTGCAGTACGACGCCGCTATCATGGCTGATGTTGCTAAGTCCAAAGCGCCGAACTCTCCGGTTGCAGGCCAAGCTACCGTATTCATCTTCCCGGACCTGAATACCGGTAACACTACTTACAAAGCGGTTCAGCGTTCAGCAGACCTGGTCTCTATCGGACCGATGCTGCAAGGCATGCGCAAACCTGTCAACGACCTGTCCCGTGGCGCACTGGTAGACGACATCGTCTACACCGTTGCCCTGACCGCGATCCAGTCTGCACAGGCAGAAGCCGCTACGAAAGCGTAATTGGGTCCTGTAATGTAAAACGCCGACATCATGTCGGCGTTTTTTTGGCTTCAGTTCCTGTATCACATCATCACAACAGCGTTTTCGCCGCCTCGAGAATATGCTCTGCCGTCAGCCCATATTCCTGCTGTAAAAACTCCTGTGTACCTACCTGACCGTAACGCTCTTTGACGCCGACGCGACGCATCGGTACCGGATAGTGCTCAACCAGAACTTCCGCCACTGCCGATCCCAATCCATTGTGGATACTGTGGTTTTCACAGGTCACAATTTTGCCGGTTTTCGCCGCATACTTCTGAATGATCTCTTTATCGATAGGTTTGAGCGTGAACATGTCGATAACGGCAGCGCTCACCCCTTCGCGCTCCAGCATTTCTGCCGCTTTCAGGGCTTCTGCCACCATAATACCGTTGGCAATCAGCGTAATATCGCTGCCATCGCGCAACAGATTGGCTTTGCCGATAGTAAACGTTGAGCCCTCCTGATAAATCTGCGTCGCCTGTTTGCGGATGGTACGTACCCAGTAAAAGCCTTTTAAATCCATCAGCTGCAACAGGATATTGCGAAACATCACCGCATCCGTCACTTCCAGTACTACTGAATTGGCCAGCCCGCGCACAATGCCCATATCTTCGAACGACATATGGGTACCGCCGTTGTGGCAGGCTGAAACGCCGGCGTCGGAAGCGATGACTTTGACGTTGTTTTTCTGATAATCCAGCGACATAAACAACTGATCAAAGCAGCGGCGGCTGGCAAACGCGGTAAAGGTGTGAACAAAAGGGACACGTCCGGTGAGCGACAACCCGGCTGCGACGCCGATAACGTTGGCTTCCATGATGCCGCAGTTAATCACGTGCTGCGGGTGATCTTTATGCACCGCATCCATCGCCATCGAACTCATCAAGTCTGCTTCAAGCGCAATGATCGGCGTGTTATCAACAATCTTCTCACGCACGGTGTTGGCATAGACTTTACGCATTTCCGTGGTATCAGGTTTCAGTTCCAGCGTGACTTCAAACATGGGCGGCCTCCAGTTCTGCAATGGCGTTTTCAATTTCCAGTTTTACGTCCGGCGTCAGGCGCAGGTGATGTGAATTCGCCAGTTGCTCAAGATATTTGACGCCCTGTCCTTTCACGCTGTCGAGCACCACCACCAGCGGGCGCTGTTCGCCCTGGCGGGCGGGCGTCAGCGCCCGTTGCAGTGCCACCACGTCATCACCCTTGATGGTCAGGACATCAAAACCAAATGCGCTGAATTTAGCCGCCAGATCGAATGGCTTAATCACCTCGTCAAGCAGACCGTCAAGTTGCTGTTTGTTGTAGTCGATAAACAGCGTCAGATTGTTCAGATTATGGTGAGCAATAAACTGGAAAGCCTCCCAGCACTGTCCTTCGTTGAGCTCACCGTCACCCAAAATACAGAACACGCGGTTGGCGCGGCCTGCCAGTTTGTGAGACAGCGCCATGCCGGAAGCAATGGAAACACCCTGTCCAAGAGAGCCCGTGGTAGCGTCCACACCGACGGTGCGCAGGCGGTCCGGATGGCTCGGCAGCTTGGTCCCGTTCTGGTTCAGCGTAGTCAAATCGGAGTGCGGGAAGTACCCTTTCAGACCCAGCGTGGCGTAGAGCGCCGGGCCGGCGTGGCCTTTCGACAGCACGAAATAATCGCGCTCCTGCCAGTCAGGCTTTTTCGGATCAATTCGCATCACGTCGCCGTACAACACTGCCAGCGTTTCCACTACTGACATGCTGCCGCCGTAGTGACCAAAGCCTAATCCTGTAAGCATTTTCAGTGTCTCAATACGGATTTGACGCGCAAACTCACGAACCTCTTGGACATCTTTCATGTGTATTGGTCCTTATTTTAGTTAGCACCTGGCCCGGCCTGTTATTAAGTAACAGGCCTTGCGTAGTGTTTTCCCGGATGGTGAATCGTGACGAACGGAGAACTTACTTTTCGATAACCGCTTTTTCAGCGGCTGGCTTTTTCGCCAGATAGTTGTAGGCAACCAATGCGGCGAAGATGGCCACAATCAGCGCCATAATGCCTTCCTTCGACATGAAGCGAGCCAGATTGCCCAGCAGGATGCCAATGACGCCGAAGTCCGCATCAGAGAAGGTGGCGTTGGCAAAACCGAGCGCACCCAACACCGGCAGTAATAGCACAGGCAGGAAGGTGATCAGCACGCCGTTGGCAAAGGCACCGAACATCGCGCCGCGACGTCCACCGGTTGCGTTACCAAACACGCCTGCCGTTGCACCGGTAAAGAAGTGCGGCACCACGCCCGGAAGGATCAGCACCATATGCATCTGACCCAGCAGGAACAGACCGACCAGACCGCCGAGGAAGCTGAACAAGAAGCCAATTAGCACCGCGTTTGGCGCATACGGATACACTACCGGGCAGTCGAGCGCCGGACGCGCATTCGGCACCAGCCGTTCTGAGAAGCCGACGAACGCCGGCACGATTTCGGCCAGAATCAAACGCACGCCTTGCAGAATGATGAAAACACCAGCCGCAAAGGTGATCGCCATAATGATGGAGTACACCAGATAGTTCTGGCCTGCGCTGTAGGTGGCTTCGACGAAAATCTGCCCGGCGAAGACTGCCATAATCAGGTAGATGATGATCATAGTCAGCGAGATAGAGATGGAGCTGTCGCGCAGGAAGCTGAGGTTTTTAGGCAGGTTCATCTCTTCAGTAGACCGTGACCCTTTACCGACTTTGCTGCCGATCCAGCCGGACAACACATAACCGATGGTGCCAAAATGGCCGAAGGCGATATCGTCATTGCCGGTGATTTTACGCATATAACGTTGCGCCAGAGCCGGGAAGAACGCCATGATAAGGCCAAGAGTCAGGGAACCAGTGAAGACCAGTGCCACGCCCTCAAAACCGGCGACGGTCAGGATGACGCTGATCATGCAGGCCATGTAGAACGTGTGGTGTCCGGTTAAGAAAACGTACTTGAGGCGGGTGAAACGGGCCACGATAAGGTTTGCTACCATACCGAAGGCCATGATTAACGCCGTCGGTGCACCGAATTTCTCCATCGCGATAGATACAATCGCTTCGTTATTCGGAATAATCCCCTGAATATTAAAGGCGTGTTCGAACATTCCCCCCAACGGATTTAACGAGCCGACTAATACTGTCGCGCCGCCCGCTAAAACGAGAAAACCCAGTATTGTTTTAACCGTGCCTTTGACTACATCAGAAAAGTTTTTCTTTTGCGCGACCAGACCGACTAATGCAATGATCCCCACCAGCACGGCGGGCACTTTTAATATATCAACCACAAACTTGAGCGTTTCCTGGATAAACATATCCACCTCATACTTTATTAGTTTTATAGGTAAGGTTTAGTGACCGTCAGGACACCGGATGCTTTTCAAAATAAGCGATTAATTTAGCTTCCAGCTCGTTGATATCCACAATGTTAGTAATGACGACTAACTGATTTTCCGGAATGTTGGCACTGGCGGCGATGTCTTTCGCCATCACGAACAGATCGGCTTCACTGGGAATAGCTGATGACAAATCAGAGTGTTCAACGTTCGCCTGAATATTCAATTTCTTCAGCACTTTCTTAATGTTCATTTCCACCATAAAGCTGCTGCCTAAACCTGATCCACAAATCGCCATAATTTTCATGTTATTTACCTGTATTTTAAAGTTTGTAGGGTAGCGCATCAGAATGTGATCTGATGTAAATACCGGTTAACGACTTCCATGAGTAACTGACGTTATTCCATTGTTTAAGTATGAGAATTAAAACTTTGCAATAATATCCTGAATGCTTTTAATGTCTTTGGCCTGATGTATTTTTTGCATTTCATCATCGCTTGAAAATAACTCAGCCAGTTCAGAAATTAATTCAATGTGACTGTGTTTATCCGGAGCGGCCAACATGACCACGGTAAAGACCGGATCGTTATGTTCTGAGTTAAATTTCACGCCATGAGGCAGTGTCAGCAGAGATAATCCCAACGCTTTCGCCCCCTCTTCCGGCCGTGCGTGAGGCATCGCGATCCCAGGTGCCAGCACATAATAAGGGCCGAGCTTTTCATGCTGAGCAAAAATCGCCTGCACATAGTCCGCCGTGATAATGCCTTTTTCCAACAGCGGTGTCGCACTGGCCAGTACGGCATCGCGCCAGGTGGTGATGTCATGCCTGATATGAATCGTATCTGCTGTCAGCCAATCGTTAAGCATTGCTACCCCCGACACTTCTTGTTTTGAGATGTTGTTTAGATAAGTCATCAGGCCCGTATGTTTATCACTCCGGCTAGAGTTAAAAACGCCCCCCGATCCTGTTAACGATCCAGACTCTACTCACCGGTAGCGTTAACATCTGTGATACATCTCACAAAGATAGCGCTACCAAAAATGCATCATCTGAATCTGTGATAGCGCTATCAAAAATAATCACCTTGCGGTATTGGCCGCCGCTGTTTGTCGGAAATAAGGATATACTTTGTCTGCGAATTGCCGATAATTCACCACATCTTCCGCGTTTTACCCACGGAACCCGCGCGGGATCCCAGGGATCGCGGCCCACTGTTTTCGCTATTATTATGCGCACGATGCGCAAGATTCAGGATTGGGAATGTCGATTAACAAAAAACGACGCAGTACCGGAAGAGTCACGCTGGCCGATGTCGCGCAACTCGCGGGAGTCGGCAGTATGACCGTGTCCCGGGCATTGCGAACGCCAGAACAGGTTTCTGATAAGCTACGGGAAAAAATTGAAGAGGCCGTCAGTCAGTTAGGGTATTTGCCTAATCAGGCCGCCAGTTCACTGGCGTCAGCCTCGTCTTACACCATCGCAATGATTGTGCCCAGCCTGTCGGAATCGGGCTGTGCTGAGATGTTCGCCGGATTACAGAAAATCTTACAGCCTGCGGGCTATCAAATTATGCTGGCCGAATCGCAGCATCGGATGGATCGCGAAGAGAAGCTGCTGGAAACCCTGCTCTCCTATAATCTGGCAGCAGCGATTTTGCTGAGTGTCGAACACTCCCCGAATGTACGCAGCTGGCTGGATAACACCTCAATCCCGGTGCTGGAAATCGGCGCACTGACCGATTCCCCCATCGATATGAACATCGGTATTGATAATGTCGAAGCAATGTACCAGTTGACCAAAACGGTGATCGACAAAGGTTATCAGAATATCGGGTTGCTATGCGCTAATCAGGAGCAGTGGATTTTCCAGCAGCACCTGCAGGGCTGGCACAAAGCCATGCTGCGGGCACATATGTCGGTACACAGGGTCATCAACTCAGCTGAACCAGCCAGCTTCTCTACCGGCGCACGCCAGTTACCCGAGTTTCTGCTGGCCTGGCCAGAAATGGATGCGCTGGTATGCGTATCTGACGAACTGGCCTGCGGGGTGTTATACGAATGCCAACGCCGTCGCATTAAAGTGCCGGACGATTTGGCGGTGGTAGGTTTTGGTAACAGCGACGTCAGCCGCGTTTGTCAGCCGCCGCTCACCACCATTGCTATTCCCCACAAAGAGATCGGCGTCCGGGCAGCGCAGGCGTTGCTGGCAAGAATTCATGATGAAGAGTGGGAAGAGGTGACGATTGCGTCATCATTATGCAGACGCGACAGCTGCTAAGTGGCTGCCCTGGGTTAAGTGGGGGTCAGAGCAAAATATTGGGCGACATGAGTCGCCCGATCATCATTCCCATCACGCCTTGTCAGCGTTTTTATCTTCTTCACTTACACCCAGCGAAAACGACGAGCTCTCAACCGGCAAGGGATCGCCAGGTAAGATAGGTTCATCACGTACCAGCGGTTTACCGTGCTCTTTCTCATTGTTACGGGTCATCCACAGCGACAGCGCTTTCAAGGAATCCGGCGTAAATTCGTCACAACGGGCGGTGATCTCTTCCGGCGTCATCCAGCGAACTTCGTCGATCTCCTCTTCCTGCAAGGCAAAAGGACCATGTGACACGCAGCTGAATAATGCGCCCCACACGCGGCACTTGTTCGGCTCTTCGAAATAGAACATGCCATGCTCAGCAAAAGGTACACCGGCAATACCGAGTTCCTCTTCCGCTTCGCGGCGTGCGGAGTCCAGCACCACTTCACCACTTTGCACTACGCCGCCTGCTGTAGCATCCAGCCAGCCAGGGAAGAAATCCTTGGTCTCGGTACGTCGTTGTACCAGGATATTGCCCATACCGTCGTGCACCACAATATAGCTGGCCCGATGGCGCAGGCATTGAGCTCGCATCTGCTGACGGCTGGCCTGGGCGATAACTTCGTTTTCTTCATTGACGATATCAACCCATTCGTCAGTGTCCGTGTTCTGCTCTTGTTCCGCCATCCTATGAAACCTTCTCTTTTGGGCGCAGGCTTTTGCGCGCTTGTTTGTTATTCTACCGGGAGAAAATTTATCACTTTTTCAAGACTTTCTATCGCAAAGAAAGCGTACCTTTGTTGATTCTATCTGTCTCTGTGGGGAGGCATCAATAGCAACTGGTGCGTTATCTCAATGTTAAAGCTATGTCACCCTCCGGGGGAAACCATCAGACTAGTCTCACTGTGGCGGAGCCCGTCGGCTGCTATGTTACCCTAAGGCCGTTCTGATCAAGGGGATTCACATTCACCTCCCCGAAAACCGCCCATTTTTTAATAAATTAGCCGCATCCAGCCCTGCCGAACGGTAGTCGATATACCGACGAGCAGAGAATTAAATAACGCAGGAGGCAACATGATTGAACTTTATTACGCACCAACACCTAACGGTCACAAAATTACCCTTTTCCTCGAAGAAGCGGGGCTGCCTTACCGGATACACCGCATTGATATCAGTGCCGGTGATCAATTCAAACCCGAGTTTTTAGCCATCTCCCCTAACAACAAGATCCCGGCTATTGTTGACCATCAACCGGTCGACGGCGGCGCACCAATCAGCGTCTTTGAGTCGGGTGCCATTTTGCAATATCTGGCGGAGAAAACGGGCAAATTTCTGAGTCAGGAGCTACGCGAACGCACTCTGACATTGGAATGGCTGTTCTGGCAAATGGCAGGGTTCGGTCCGATGCTCGGCCAGAATCATCATTTTACGCATTATGCTCCCCAACCGGTTCCTTATGCTATTGAGCGTTATCAGCAGGAGACCAAACGTCTGTATGGCGTACTGAATACTCAACTGGAGAAAAACGCCTACATCGCCGGAGAGAACTACAGCATTGCCGATATTGCCACCTATCCGTGGGCCGTCTCTCATGAGCGCCAGCGTATCGATCTTGCCAACTTCCCGGCCGTACGTAACTGGTTCGAACGCATAAAGAACCGTCCTGCTACCGAGAAAGCTTACGCAGTTGCCGAACAAAGGTAAGTAGCCTGACCTCTGGCATTCGCCAGAGGTTTTTTTAATAACGATGTTTATTCAAAATAATTACTGCGGGATGTGCTCTATATCGCGTGTTTACCCGCAGGAGTAACCTATGCTGAAAAGAAGCGTTCGCGTACGCATTCAAACAGTTAAGGAGCCAGCCTATGAAAATCTTGATAACCGGGGCCACCGGTCTTATCGGACGCAGACTCACCGAACGCCTTCTTGGCCAGTCACACCGTATTACCGCCCTGACGCGCGCGCCTGAGAGGGCATCAAAACTGCTTGGCCCTGAAGTCCTGCTGTGGAATACGCTCGATGATAAAACCTCGCTTGATGGATTTGACGCGGTGATCAATCTGGCCGGTGAGCCCATTGCTGATAAACGCTGGACCAAAGATCAGAAACAGAAATTGTGCGACAGCCGCTGGAAAATCACCGAACGGCTGGCAACGCTGATTAACGCCAGCCAGAATCCTCCTGCCGTATTTATCTCCGGCTCTGCCGTCGGTTACTACGGCGATCAGGGACAGGCGTTAGTGCCCGAAGACGAGCCACCCAATAAGCAATTTACCTGGCAACTGTGTGCACGCTGGGAAGCCCTGGCGCTCGCTGCCGAAAGTGACCGCACCCGCGTCTGCCTGCTGCGCACCGGTGTCGTGTTGGCGAAGAAAGGTGGCGCGCTGGCAAAAATGGTATTGCCATTCCGCGCAGGTCTCGGCGGTCCTTTCGGTAACGGCCAGCAATATATGCCGTGGATCCACATTGATGACATGGTCAACGGCATCATTTTTCTGCTGATGCATGAAACTCTGAACGGCCCCTTCAACATGGTTTCCCCCTACCCGGCGCGCAATGAACAGTTCAGCGCCCTGCTCGGCGAAGTTCTGCACCGCCCGGCCTTTATGCGCGTCCCCGCTGGCGTGGTAAGGCTGTTGATGGGTGAATCTGCCGTTCTGGTACTGGGTGGCCAGCGTGCTGTACCCAGAAAGCTGGAAGACGCCGGGTTTGTTTACAGTCATCAGGATCTGAAAGAGGCGCTTGAGGACGTTCTGGGGGGCTAACCCCTATTCCCCGTGGGCGGGCTGTCCACACAGCTAAGACCTTGGGCTGCCGCCCAAACCGGCTTTTAAATCTTTAAATTCAAATTCGTGGGCTCGCCGCCCACACGGGCCCAAAGGAGGTTTAAACGAACCTCCTTTGGAATCCAGCATTTTTTAACTGCGCGCTATCGCTGAATCGGGATGGCCGTGTTTCAGATGCCACAGCGATAGCCGTAAAATGTCAGCCCTTCGGGCTCCCCGGCTGCGGGTTCGAGCCAACGGTAAAGATGTTGTCTCTCCACCGACTTGCCGGTGACATTTTGAATACGGCCTCGACATTTTGAAGGTCAACACCACACTGGTTTTGAATTTGAAGAGGTTTCGGCCGCATTCAAAACGACGTCGAGGAAGAGGCGCAAAACCGCGAGTCTTTTTACGAGGGTTGAAGCCCGAACTGAGAGAACCGCGGAGTTTGCGGCTATAACAGCGGCAACTGAAACACGGCCATTGTGGCCAGCGCAGCTGCTGTTTTGAAAAGCTCCGAGTCCAGAGGACCGAGCGATTGCGGCCCTCTGGTCGGTGTAGGCCGACGCCCACGACCTTGAAGTTGAAGTTGAAGCTGAAGTTGAATTTAAAAGCAGGTCTGGACTGCAAGTCCAGATCAAAAGCGGCTTTCGGACGCCACCGAAAACTCCGCCATCATTTTCACCAGATCCTGCATTCCGAGATTCACCTGATTAATCACCTCTCCCGCATTGCGACTGAGGGTGACGCCGCCACCGGCGCGGCTAACGCAGTTACCCATGCCGTCAATGGCAGCCATCACGCCGTCGCGAATGCTTTGCGTAAGCTGGTCAATTTCCACGGCAGCTTTACGCGACTGATCGGCAAGCGAGCGGACCTCACCGGCTACCACGGCAAAACCACGCCCCTGTTCCCCGGCGTGCGCAGCTTCTATGGTGGCGTTAATGGCCAGTAAATTGGTCTGTGAAGAGATGCGCCGGATAGTATCGACCATCTCGCCGATACGTTCTGAAGTTTGCCCAAGCTGACAAATAATGTCGGAAGTTCGCTTCGCCAGCGCCTCCACTTCCTGCATGTCTTCCACCGCTTTCTGCACGATGGTCACACCCTTGGCAGCGGTTTTATCAGTATTGAGAGACAGTGTATGCACATGATTCATCATACTTTCCTGCTGGCGCTGTTGGGTCATTTGTTGAGTAATATCCTGGGCAATCTTCACCACTTTGATCACGCGGCCTTCATCGTCGAGTACCGGATTGTAGCTCGCCTCAAGCCAGATGCTCTGTCCCCGACTGTTCAAACGCTCAAATCGCCCGAGAATAAACTCCCCTTTTTTCAGCCGCTGCCAGTGTGAACGGTATTCGCTGGAATCCCGCCAGGTGGGCAGGCAGAACATAGCGTGGGAACGACCCTGAATCTGATGCAGAGAATATCCCATCACTTTCGTAAAATTGGTGTTAGCGTTAAGAATATCGCCATCAGGTGTAAACGTAATTAATGCCATCGAACGATCTAAGGCCTGTAATACTCCCTGATGTTCATGTGACTCATTAATGTGCTCAGTGACATCACTGGCTATTTTAATTATCTCAATGACGTTTCCCTGTTTATTTAAAACAGGAACGTAAGTCGCTTGAAGCCAGATAACTGCTCCATTTTTATGCACACGTTTGATATTACCGCCGATAGATTTCCCCTGCTGCAATCCCTGCCAATGTAGACGGTAAGCATCGCTGGCAACGAATTCAGGGGTACAGAAGATTTTATGGGGTTGGCCCAGCACCTCTTCTCGCTTATATCCCATTCCCTTTAGAAACAGATCATTAACTTCAGTAACGATACCCTGAGGCGTAAAACTGATCATGGGAACAGCCTGAGAGAACGCTGAAAATTTGTCACGCCAGGCCGTACTAAATGGATGAGTGAATAGCTGCATATATCGGAAACCCCATGGCTTATAACGTGATTGAATACACATTCCGCATTTATCTGGAATAAGATGCTGGAAATAAAACACGTGCTCATGACTGCGCAAATTTAACGTAAACGTTAATTCGATAAGTTAATGAGTTTTGCCCCTGGGGTGAGCATGTTTTGGCAGGTGTACGACAATCGAAAAAAGGGGAAAAAAATCAACATACTGCGAATCATTATCTGAGTAATGATCCTATTTCTCTTATTGTGCATTAATCATAATTTAAAGCGCTAAAAAAGAAAGGGGGCGTTTAGGATTTTTTTTAGCCTGACGTCGCACAGCACGTCAGGCTGAAGAATTATGGGATGAAACCAGCGGATAACATCAGTTCCAGCGTTTGTCAGCCCAGGTCTTTTGCTGCCACGGAGTGAGGAACGTCCATGCAACAAAGCGGCTGATCTTATTGCCCTGCGTCATTTCCACGGTGCGCACGTCGGTCGCTTCCAGCTCTTCCAATGCTTCATAAAGCAAGGGTAACGTGGTTTTCTTGGAAATCAGCACGGTGAACCACAAGCAGTTACTGCGTTTTTCAGCGCTCTCTTCGGCCATACGGACCACAAAGGACTCTTCCCCACCTTCGCACCACAATTCGTTATGCTGGCCACCGAAATTCAGTTCAGCCTTGCCGGTGCGGCGATCGATGCCCAGATTCTGACGCTTACGCTGGCTGCTGCCTGCCGCTTCTTCCGCAGAACCGTGGAACGGCGGGTTACACAGCACGGCGTCGTAACGTTCGTCATGGCGAATAATGGTGTCGAAAATACGCGGCGGTTTTGCCTGTAAACGGAAACGCACCTGATTGGTCAGCAGCGGGTTGGTAGCAACGATTTTCTTCGCCGCAGCCATCGAGGTCGCATCTATCTCACTGGCTGTGAAGCGCCAGCCATATTCACGCAGGCCGATAATCGGATAGATACAGTTCGCACCTACGCCAATATCCAGAATGGCGATGTCTTTGCCTTTCGGAATTTCACCCTGATTACTGCCAGCCAGTAAATCAGCCAGATGATGGATATAGTCCGCACGGCCAGGAATGGGTGGGCAGAGGTAATCTGCCGGAATTTCCCAGTTTTCAATCTGATAGAAATGACGCAACAAAGCGCGATTCAGCGCTTTCACTGCCTGAGGATCGGCGAAATCTACAGACAAATCGCCCCATTTATTCTCTGAGACGAAAGGCTCGAGCTCCGGGCTGCTGGCAATCAGGGCCGGGAAGTCATAGCGGCTGCGGTGGCGGTTACGCGGATGCAGACCGCTTTTTTCCTGCGGGAAGATTTTCTTGTTTTCCACCTGAATGACTCTCCGGAGTGTATGTATGAAAAATGTATTGATGAAAATAGTTTCGTGAAACGCACAGAGTGAGAAATAGCCAATTTTTCGATGGCCGCTAACCTGTCGTAATTTCTGGCGCGTAAGATAACACAAACCGCGCGCCTCTGCCGGACGCTGACTGGCAGCGATGCAGAAAAACGGTTAACGTGCTAACCAACACACTTTATATTCCGCGCCAAAGGACCACCATGAGCACTGACGAACGTTACTATTATGAACCTTCTGCGGGCCACGGCCTGCCACATGACCCTTTTAACGCCATCATCGGACCGCGACCTATCGGCTGGATAGCCTCACGTAACGCCGCCGGGCAACGTAACCTTGCCCCCTACAGCTTTTTTAATGCGTTTAATTATCATCCACCGATCATTGGTTTTGCCAGCAGTGGCTGGAAAGACAGCGTGGCGAATATCGTGGAGACCGGCGAGTTCGTCTGGAATCTCACCACCCGAACCCTGCTGGAAAAGATGAACGAAAGTTCAGCCTCTCTGCCCCATGGCACAGACGAGTTTGAATTCTCAGGTCTGACGCCGCGCCCGGGACGCATCGTCGCGGCAGATTGTGTCGCAGAGAGTCCGGTCAACTTTGAGTGCAAGCTGACTCAGTGCATCCAGTTGCAAAGCGCTGCCGGAGAGAAAGTGGATACCTGGCTGGTTCTGGGGGAAGTCGTTGCGGTTCATATCGCGCCGGATTTACTGATTGACGGGGTTTACCAGACGGCGCTGGCTGAACCAGTCCTGCGCGCCGGTGGCCCGACTGCGTACTACGGTATCTCCGAAGAGAATCGTTTTGATCTTATCCGTCCCGATGCCCGCCGCACCCTGTCATAAAAAAAAGCGCGGGGATTACCCCGCGCCGTTTCACTGACTGCAATTATTTCCCCAGATAGGTCTGTTCGACAAAATCGGCGAAATCCTGGCACATGGCATCATCACCATCAGCGCTGTCGGCGAGCACACGACTGCCATCCACAACGCGGATATGCACGTTAAGGTCGAAATCTGCCGCCGGTTGTTCACGGCTGGCTGCCCGTTTAATGGTTTCCCGCGCCTCTTCCCACGCTGCGGCTACGGTCTGGTTACACACCTGTGCCAGATAATCCGGATTGAAGCCTTCGCCGGTCAGGCTGCGCAAGGTATCGTCATGGCTGACGCTGTTGCCCGGCGTCCAGTAATGTTTCGCCAGATCCGGGCCGATGGCCGGGTTATCCGTCAGATAACCGTCACGCTTAAGGAAAAAGGCACGCGTCTGTTCGACAGCCATCAGTGCCAGCAGGTACCCCTGATAGGAACAGGCGGAATCCATCGATAGCAGATGCGGAATAGCCATTGTCGGGCGCGGGCTGCCGGTTACGCCAAGAATATGCGTCTCAACGTCGCGGGCCAGCGCCAATATGGCTTCAGGCGTGCGTTTTTCATCCGGCCATTGATACAGTTGCCATTCGAAATAAGGCACCAGCAAAATGTGACGCTCATTAAAGGCGCGCATTGGCTGGCGGGCGGCAATACTGTCGTGGATCAGGGTATCCGGTACCGGTTCGCCCTGAGCATTTTTGGCATAGCGCTTCAGCCAGTCGGCATCATCGAGCAGGCTGTCGCAAAACATCGACTGGGTTTCGGCATAGGCCATGGACGTTGGCGGGAACTCCTGAGAGAAACACGGTGCATTCTGGCGAATGTTGGCAAAATGCGCCGCGTGCCCGCCTTCGTGGAACAGCGTATTCAGCCCACTCGCGCCGCTGCCCACCTGATCAGGCTTCGCCAGACTGGTGAAGTTAATCACGCCAGGCACCCATTTACCGTTGTCATAAAAGGCCGGTACCGGGCTGTGCATAAAGCCATTCTCGTATTTACCTTCGCGCACCAGTAAATCGAGTTGCATTTCCGCACCATTAAAACCGATATTCAGGCGCTTAAAGCTGTCGATCCAGCGACGCAGTGAATCGGCAAACGGGAAATAAGGGTCGAGCTGACGGGTGACATCGCCCGCGCTGGCAAAGCGGATATTCCACGGCAACAGTGCTGCATCCCCTTCCCGCGCCACCAGCTCGTTGAGGCTTCGCACGTTACCCTCACGGGTCTGCTCTTCGAAGCGGTCAAGAATGGCGAACAGTTGCTCCGGCGTCATGCGCTCGGTTTTGTTCACCTTATAATCGAAATAGTTACGGAAACCGAGCTGGCGCGCAAAGCGGTTGCGCAGTCCAACCAGCTCCGGGAAACCATTATGCAGCAGCCACTCCTCCAACTCACGCAGTGCTATCTGCGAACTGCGGCGATAGGTTTCATTCTCATTGTTAGCCTGATTGGTCAGCAACTCACCGAGCGACGCATTAACGCGCTCGCCCTTCGCATTGATGTGGGTAAGACGATGCTGTTTGCGTTTGGTATACAGAGCAGCTTCAGCCTGAATAATCTCATCCAGCAACGCCTGGGCTTTAGGGTCTTCAATCGCATTACAGTCAAAGAAACGGTACCAGCCCTGTAAGCCGTGCAGCAGCGATTTGCCGTTCTCATCCAGAGGTTGATTTTCCAGTCCGGCGATCAGCTCACGCAACTCACCTAAGCGGGCTGAGTCAGAAATGAAGCGCTTATAGGCACTCTCTGCCGCCGAGAACTCCGCCGATACGTTTTCGTCGCCGGTACCCATATAGTTTTGCCAAAACAGATTTTCTTTAGTTTTGTGGACGTTGAGGTAGTCGTGATTGAGGGCGTTAAAATAGTCTTGAGGCTTTTTCATGCAGTCTTCTCTACTGAAAGTTAACGAGATTATGCATTGAGTGTAAGGTGAGGCAGCGGTTCTGTCGATGTAACAAAACCGCTTAAGATGCAGGCCAGGTAACGTACTAAGAAATTAGTTTTTCTTTACGAACTCAGATTTCAGTTTCATCTGTCCAAAACCATCGATTTTGCAGTCGATGTTATGGTCACCTTCGCACAAACGAATGCCTTTCACTTTGGTGCCGATCTTGAGCATGGATGAGCTGCCTTTAACTTTCAGGTCTTTGATCACGGTGACAGAATCGCCGTCTGCCAGTACATTTCCGTTTGCGTCGACCACCACCAGCGCATCGTCCTGAGCTTCCGCATCACCTTCCAGTGACCAAACATGGCCACATTCCGGGCAGTTCAGCATCGCGCCGTCTTGCCAGGTGAATTCAGAACTGCATTTCGGGCATTTAGGTAACTGTTCCATGTATCAACCTCGTTAAATTGATTTTAAAAAGATGAGTTAAATCAGAATGTAAATCCTTAATACCGGGTATTTTACCTTTTTAAGGGGAGATTTGATAGGAGGCGCCCTAATGTCGCTATTGAATCTTTAAATCTTCAACTTAAACTTCAAGGTCGTGGGCGTCGGCCCACACCGACTGCTTTCGGATTGCGCTCCGAACTCGCTTTTTGAATTCAAAGTCAAAATCTTGGGTTGCCACCCAAACTGGCCTCAAGGTCAAGGTCGTGGGCTTCGGCCCACACCGACTTGGGGCGGCCAATCGCCGCCGCCCCAAGACCCCAGGCTCTTTTAAAAACAGCAGCTGCGCTGGTCACAATGGCCGTGTTTCAGGTAGTACAGCGATAGCGCGCAGTTAAAGAGCCGGGGATTCGGAAGGGGTGTGGCGATAGACACCCCTTCAGGCCGGTTTGGGCGGCAGCCCAAGGTCTTAAAAAAGCGACTTTGGGACGCCCCCCGAAACTCGCCCAGTGTGGGCAGCAGGCCCACGGTGTTGACCTTGAAATTGAATTTAAAAAATTTTAAAGGCTTTTCCAAAAAGCCTAAAACACCTGCTCGATGATCATTCTCGCTTCTACCATATCCCCCGAGATACCCGTCGCGACAAGGCAACAGATCAGCTGATTCATCAACGCTTGCGGAACGGCCCGCTGTCCGGTAAGGCATTCCTGGGTAAAGGCAACGGTGGCAGCAACATCTTTCGAGGCGGGCAGCTCGACGTTATCGAACTCCTGCTTATCGGTGAGAATCTCCTGGATGCCGTTGGCAATCAGGTGAATCTGCGGGCTGCGCAGCGGATTGGCATAGACTTCACCTTCAGTCCCCTGCGACAACAATGCCCGCCCATCAACCTGGCGGAAAAACGATGAGACTTTCTGAATATATTCGGGATGCGACACGCTGGAAAGACGCAGCGACGCCTGCCCACCAAAGGGGGTAATGAGCTTCGCCAGCGTATGGCTGCTGTTACGTACGCCCATCTGCCAGCGCAATGCGAGCTGCTTATCGATCGGTGCACAAAGGACGGACACGGGTACAAATACCGGCAGACGCCCTTCATCAAGCTGCTGCTGCGCCTGCTGCTGGTTATTCGCGGCTTCGACGCCTAAGGCACGGAAAATCTCCGCGCTGGTGATGCGCGTCGGGTCTTCATCCACACCGTGAACCAGCACCGGCAAACCAAGTTTGCTCAGCAACATCGCCAGTAGTGGTGTCAGATTGGCCTGTTTACGTGCACCGTTATAGGTCGGGATCACCACCGGCATCGGGCGTTCAGCCGGTGCCTGTAGCTGCATCACCTGCTCTTCCATCGCCTGATAAAAACCGAGCATCTCCTCTTCGGACTCGCCCTTGATGCGCAGCGCAATCAGCAAACCACCGAGCTGTAAATCTGGCACAATCCCGGCCAGCATTTCACGATAGAGTTCAAGCGCCTGTTCACGATCCAGATCGCGTGCGTGGTTCTTCCCGCGACCGACCTCTTTGATAAGTTTGGTGTAGTCCATTGCCCTGCCATTAATCAATGTCGAATGCTGTCAGCATAACTCAGACGTACCAAAGGGAAAACGCCCGCTGCCGGTTCATTTTGGCGAACGGGCCTGAACCATAGCCTGCGCCAGCGGGCTTTCGGGGCCATCCAATTCCCGTAAACCGTCAATCACACCGCTGACATCTTCTGCGGTGCGGTTCTGGCTCAGCTTCCATTTTCCCTCGACTTTACGTGCCACCAGCTCGATCCCGACAATGCCCTTCATCTGTGCCGCAATGAAATTCTCCGGCGCATCGCTGACAGACCACGGCTCACGCTGTCCGCCTTCATGCAACGTGGTGAGCTCCCACAAAAGCGTAAGCAGCCATTCGCTGCTCTCAATGATGTTCGCCTCGCCGCTCACCTGCACGCTGACGTAATTCCAGGTTGGTACAGTTTTTCCGCCGTTTTGTTTTTTCGACGGATACCATGACGGCGAAACGTAACCCTCTTCGCCCTGAAATACCACCATACACCGGCTATCCGCTGCCAATGATTTCCACTGCGCATTGCCGCGTGACAGATGGGCGCGCAGGGTCATCTGACCTGCCGCATCAACGTCTACTAAAAAGGGGATAGGGTTGGCTTCAAAGCCGTCAGCAGCGTGGGTGATCAGCAACCCAAGCGGATAGCGGCGGATTAGCGCCGCCTGCGCCTCTGGATCATCTTGTTTGAATGCAGCGGGTAAATACATTGGAGCCGTTCCTCGTTCATCCGTTATCAGGCTTTATAGATAATGGATGAACCGGGAGACGTAAAGATACAGAGGAGAGTGATTTCAGGAATACAGATCGGAAAATTACCGGGCCTTGCGGCGGCGTCTCACCGTTTTTGTCACCGTTTTCAACAAATCAGGGCGCTTCACAGAGCCCGGCTCCGGCATTTCACGATGCTCGATAGGAAAAATAGGTAACGCCGCCAACAGGCGAGAACCATAATTTTTGGTCATTAAACGGCGGTCATAAATGACAATTTCACCCCGGCATTCATGACTGCGAATCAACCGGCCGACCTGCTGAATCAGGTTAAAAGAGGCACTCGGCAGGCTCTGTACTTCAAACGGATACCGTTTTAGGGTCTTCAGCCATTCACCCTCGGTCAAAATCACCGGGCTGTCGATGGGCGGAAAAGCAATTTTATGAATATGTACCTGTGTCAGCAGATCCCCTTTCAGATCTAGCCCTTCGGCGAACGATTGCAGTCCGATAAGCACGCTGGTGCTCCCCGCTTCCACCCGTTTACGATGCTCTTCCACCAGCCGGTAGCGTGGCTGATCGCCCTGAACCAGCAGCATCAGGCGTAAATCCGGTAGCAGGCTGACAAATTGTTGCAACGCGCGGTTACTGGCAAACAGCACCAGTTGACCTTTGTGCTGCCCTTTCGCCAGTTCAGCGCGGAAAAATTCTGCCATTTCGGCCAGATGCGCCGCTTCATTAGCCATCAGCGGTTCATTGATCATCTGTGGTATAACCAGTTTTCCCTGATCAATATGATTAAACGGCGAATCCAGGCTGACGAAGCGATCGCCGGCTTTTTCGTTCAGTCCGCTCATCTCCTGCAACCGTGCAAAACTGTTGAGCGAGCGCAGCGTGGCCGAGGTGATCACCACGTGCGGCACTTTGCGCCACAGCAGTTTCTCCAGCTGTTCACTGACGCGGATACCCACGCAGTGGAAAACCAGATGGCTCTGATTGTCAAAGTACTGGCGCGTCACCCATTTGCCTATCGGTGCATTGGAGGCTTTCTCCATCGCCGCCAGCTTCCACAATTTGCTCATGGTTTCGAGATAACCCTGCATACGGCTCATGTGCAAAATGGCGCGGTGCAGACGCATGATGTCGTGCTTGCCGGTCTTTTCGCTCAGGTCATTGACCATATACTCCGCCAGGCTGCGCAGGCCGTCGGTCAGTTTGAACAGCCGTGCGCACAGTTCGGTCAACTCTGGCGGTAACGCACCCATTTCGAAGCGGTATTCGGCTTCGGGCTCGTCCGGCGGTAAATACTGGCTGACCTGCTGCTCAATCAGCAACAGCAGTTCACGCATCTCGGCGCAATGGGTGTGCAGACGTTCGGCATTGGTCAGCGGCGGTGGGTTCTTCGGCGTGAACAGCGCCAGACATTGCTCAATCTGACGCACAAAATTATCGAGTTGCAGGTGGTTCCAGACGGCAGTGATCTCCGCCTCCACTTCCAGCGCATCGCGCGCCACATCCGGCAGATGATGGCCTTCATCGAGAACCAGCAGCAGGTCTTTCGCCGGGGGAAGCACGGATTCTGACTCCAGCGCTGCCATTACCAGCGCATGGTTAGTGACGACCACGTCGGCCGTTTCAATCTCTTTGCGCGCCACAAAGTACGGGCAATCTTTGAAGTAATGACAGTTGCGGCCCAGGCAGTTAGCTTTGTCGGTGCTGATTTTGGCCCACAGCGGATCCTGAATCGTCAGCTTGTAGTGGTCGCGCAAACCATCCCACTCATAGCGTGCCAGCGCCGTCTCCAGGGTTTTCGACAGCTTCTGCTCTTCGCCGCTGGAAGGCGCTAACTCATCCCCCAGAAACAGCCCGAGATCACCCTGCGCATTCTCATTGCTCATCATCGACAAATTTCGCGGGCAGACATAGCGGCCACGGCCAAACGCGCCGGTAAATTTCAGATCCGGAATGATTTTTTTCAGCAGCGGCAAATCTTTGCTGAAAATTTGGTCTTGCAATGCCACGTTGGCGGTGCTGACGATCAGCGGTTTCTCCTCCTCGCGGCTGACAGCGATGCCGGGGATCAGATAGGAGAGCGTTTTGCCCACGCCGGTCGGTGCCTCTATCGCCAGATGGCGTGCCGAATCGCCGGAGAATGCCTTCGCTACCTCAGCAATCATCTGACGCTGCGGTGCGCGGGAAATAAAGTCCGGAATTTGCTGTTGCAGGGCTTTGTACCACTGGCTTATCTGATCTTTAACTGCGGGGGAAAGCGCCATTCATCTCTTAGTCAGTTGCGTTGCTGTGGGAACATCCGGCGGGCATTGTCCCACAGACCGGCGTTGGGATCAGCCTGCAATTGCTGTTACTGAACATGTAAATTTTCGTTCATTTGTAAAATAAAAAGAAAGTTCATTTTCATCTGTCATAAATCGATCACACAGATGCGGTAAAAAATCCTCGCTGTGAAAATTTCAGGCACACATTGAAAGCACAGTACACAAGATGAATAGCGTCTTTTTAATGACACCTTTTAATATCCCTTCCAATGAAAAGGGTTTAAAAGAATGCAGGGTAAAACAAATGAAACATAAGATTCTGGCATTATTAATTCCTGGTTTAGTGATTGCTTCCGGGGCACACGCAGCAGAAATTTATAATAAAGACGGTAACAAACTGGATCTGTACGGAAAAGTGAAAGCGGAGCATTACTTCTCTGATGATAATACCCAGGATGGTGACCAGACTTATGTCCGCATGGGCTTTAAAGGACAAACACAAATTAACGATATGCTCACCGGTTATGGCCAGTGGGAATATCAGGTTGCAGCTAACCATTCAGAAGCACAGGGCACTCAGGGCACCAAAACCCGCCTCGGCTTTGCGGGTTTGAAATTCGCCAACTACGGCTCATTCGACTACGGCCGTAACTATGGCGCACTGTATGACATTGAAGCCTGGACCGACATGTTCCCGGAATTCGGTGGCGACGGTTACACCAAGGCTGACCGCTTTATGACCGGCCGCGCCAACGGGGTTGCCACTTACCGTAACCGTGGTTTCTTCGGTCTGGTCGATAATCTGAACGTGGCTGTTCAGTACCAGGGTAAAAACGAATACGACAGCCGTACTTCAACTACCGCCAACGGCGACGGCTACGCACTTTCTACCACCTATGCCTTTGGGGACTCGGGGATCAGCGCCGGCGGTGCTTACTCTTCCTCTGACCGTACGGTTGGCCAGACAAGTTCACGTTATGGTAAAGGCGATAAAGCCGATGCCTGGACCGGCGGTCTGAAATATGACAACAACGGTGTTTATTTAGCAGCAATTTATGCTGAAACCCGCAACATGATCGGTATTTCTGTGCCAGGAAGCCTGGCAGGCACACCGGCCTCTGTCAGTGGTTATGCCAATAAGACGCAGACATTTGAAACTGTCGCACAATATCAATTTGACTGGGGCCTGCGTCCTTCTCTGGGTTATGTTCAGACCAAAGCAAAAGATATTGAAGGCATTGGCGATGCTGACCTGATTAAATATGTTGATGTTGCAGCGACATATTATTTCAACAAAAACATGTCTACCTTCGTCGATTATAAAATTAACCAGCTGAGTGATAACAATACGCTGAAATTAAATAACGACGACACCGTTGCCGTGGGTCTGGTTTATCAGTTCTAAGCTCTACCCGTGTAACCTTCACACGTTCACACGATCCCTCATTGATAAAATGTAATTCGCATCACTATTCGCCGGGCTCATCCCCCGGCTTTTTTCATTGCTTGCGTCTCATCATCGGTTTTTCGCTCTTCACTAATCTCATGAATCTGCTAATGTTTTGAGGATTTTCTTATAATTAATAAAGGTGATAGTGAATGAAAAAATTAACCCTTTGCGCCACCAGTGCGTTAGTCATGCTGGCCCTGACCGGCTGCGCGCAGCAAAAAACCGATGCTCAACAAAAGCTTAATGATGAATCGGTCATGGCGCTGAACTGGTTCCAGCAGTCTGGTGAGTATCAGGCGCTGACCTATCAGGCATTCAATACCGCGAAGATAGCGTTTGACACTGCCAAACCCCTCGACGGCAAACCTAAGGCCGTGGTGGTGGATCTCGATGAAACCATGATCGACAACAGTGCGTACAGCGCATGGCAAGTTAAAGCCAACAAGCCGTTCGACAGCAAAACCTGGTCTGAATGGACTGCTGCCAAACAGGCTCTGGCGGTTCCAGGCGCGGTGAGTTTTGCCAATTACGTGAACTCCCACGGCGGTACAATGTTCTACGTATCGAACCGTAAAACCAGCGAATACGCCGCCACCATGGAAAACCTGAACAGCCTCGGTTTCACCGGCGTCAATGAAAAGACTCTGCTGCTGAGCAGTGACACATCCAACAAACAGGCACGTTTTGACGCCATAAAAGCAGCTGGCTACAACATTGTTATCTACGCCGGAGATAATCTAAATGACTTCGGTTCAGCCACTTACCACAAAGATAACGCCGAGCGACGGGCCTTTGTAAACCAGAACCACAACCAGTTCGGCACACAATATATCGTATTGCCAAACCCACTTTACGGTGACTGGGAAAGCGGTCTGGCAGCGTCTTACAACAAGCTGACGCCAGAGCAGAAACTCAAGGTTCGTGAGGCTAACTTGCGGGCGTGGAGTGGGAAGTAAGGCTTTTAAAAGCATTAGAAACTTTTAAGGTCAAAACCTTGGGTTGCCACCCAAACTGGCCTGAAGGGGTGTCTTTCGCTACACCCCTTCAGAATCCCCGGCTCTTTAACTGCGCGCTATCGCTGAATCGGGATGGCCATGTTTCAGATACCACCGTGATAGCCGCAAAATCCCGCCACGTTGCGGTTCCCTTTGTTCGGGTTACAACCCGCGCAAAAAAACGCGCGGTTTTCCACCTCTCCTCCAGCGGCATTTTTAAAACATAAAATCAATCCGGCTTTGACTTTAAAGAAGCTTCGGCCGTGTTCAAAATGTCACCGGCAAGTCGGTGGAGAGACAACATCTTTACCCTTGGCTCGAACCCGCAGCCGGGAATCGCAAAGCGATGACATTTTACGGCTATCGCTGTGGTACCTGAAACACAGCCATTGTGACCAGCGCAGCTGCTGTTTTTAAAAGAGCGTAGAGTCCAGAGACCCGCGCGACTGCGGGTCTCTGGTCGGTGTGGGCCGACGCCCACGACTTTGAATTTGACTTTGAATTTGAATTTGAATTTGAATTTGAAAGCAGGTTTGCGATTAAAGAATCTTATACATCACCGTTGTCGACTCCAATTCCCCCGCGGTGGACATAGCATACTCGGGAATTCGCCCTGAAATCTCATACCCCAGCGAAGTGTATAGTCCTTCAGCTGCCCCATCTGAAATGGTGTCCAACACCAGCAGAGTTTTGCCTGCGTGGCGGGCGACACGCTCGATAGCGACCATCAGCGAACGGGCGATGCCCAGACGGCGGGCGTCGGGGTGAACCATCAACTTATTTACATCCGCACGGTGGATACCGTTGGCGGGCTGGCTGACGGCCAGCTGCACCGTACCGACAATCTTGCCGTTCAGTCGTGCCACCAGCAGGCGGCGATCCCCTGAGATAAATCCCAGAATGAGTTTCTGCCAAAACGCCAGCGCCTGAGTGTGCCCGAAAGGCGGTACAAAACCGATGCTCGCCCCCTGCACCACGGCCTGCTCCAGCGTGTCGGCCAACTGATGCAAATCATCGGCGCTGAGTGCGCCGTTAAACACTTCGGTCACAACCACTTCGTTTTGTTTCGACATGCTGTTTACCTCTGGGGTGGCAGGTGGAGGATTTAAGGCCGGGAAATGACGATCGCGTAATGCGCGTCATCCGGGCCGGGAACGTGGAAGGATGACGCGCCGAACAGATGAAAACGCAGGCTGTCGCCCTTTTGCAGCCGAAAATGGCGCTGGTCGAGCGTCAGCTCCAGTACGCCTTCGAGCAGCCAGATATGTTGTTCAAGGCCCACCACCGGTGGCGAATCATAAGAGATGGTCGCACCTGCTTTCAATTTTCCCGCCATCAGTTCAGCGCGAAAACCGTGAGCCGGAGGTGAAACAGAACGTCTTTCGAAACCGGTATCCGTATCACGCCACACCGACTGCTGCCCATGGCGGATAAGCTCAGGCGGGTTATCCTCCAGCGCCATCAGCAGACGTGAGGTGGTTAACCCATAGGCCGCGCTGAGTTTACCGAGCAACGATGCCGTCGGGCTGGTCTCTCCCCGCTCAATACGCGACAACGTCGCCCGGCTGATACCCGTCTGCGCCGATAACACTTCCAGCGACCATCCCTGATTAACCCGCAAATACGCCAGCCTTTCCGCCAAGCGCATATCGTCGTTCAGATGCCCATCGTTCACGGTTCTCACCTTTTAATAGAATTCCCAATTACGAGAATTTATTTCATATATGAGATTTTCGCAATACTCATTTATTGAATAGATGTTGCTGATTAATTCCCCCTGCTGCCTTTGACTTACATAGCCCATAAACCGCATTCAAAAATGGCGCTGAGCAAGAGGTTCGAGACCTGTGGCTCGAACCCGCAGCGAAGACACCGCCTAAGCGGCGACATTTTGCGGTAGGCGCGGAAATGCCTGAAACATGTCCGTCCCAATTCAGCGAAGCGCGCAGTAAAAAGAGCCTGGGGTCTTGGGGCGGCGGCGATTGGCCGCCCCAAGTCGGTGTGGGCCGATGCCCACGACCTTGGAGTTGAAGTTGTACAACAACAATAAACTTGTACAAGTTTCCCCATACCAGCTAGAGTAAATATTAACGGTATGAATATTTCGGAAGGACTTATGTCTCAGTACAGCATCGGTGAAGTAGCCCGTATTTGTGGTATCAATCCCGTCACCCTGCGCGCGTGGCAGCGCCGCTATGGCCTGCTGAAGCCTCAGCGCAGCGAAGGTGGCCACCGGTTGTTTGATGACAACGATCTCGACACCATCCGTACTATTTTGTCGTGGATTAACCGCGGGGTACCGGTCGGGCAAGTGAAGGCACTCCTGGAAGGCACTGTCGCCCCCTTACCGAGCGGCTGGTCACAGTCCGAACACCGACTGCTGGATGCCCTGCAAAATAGCAATATGCAAAAAGTCCGCCAGTTACTCAGCGAACTGGGCCGCGATTATCCGGCGATGGCACTCGTCAATAACGTTCTGCGCCCATTGCGTACCCGCCTCAGTTCAGGCGGCCCGACCCTTATGCTGCTGCGCAATCTGCTTGACGGTATCCTGATTGAACATGCGGTGATGTGTCTGAATGCCGCACGTAAAAGACCCGGCGTACGCGTTGTGCTGCTGGGTTGGGGGACGATAGACAGCACTGAGCTCTGGCTTGAAGCCATTATCCGCAGTGAGGAAGGCGTACAGATCGATCTCCTGCCACAACCGCTGGAAGAGCCGCAGCTGGAAAACCTGCGGGCGCATCAGATACTGGTGTGGTCCGAAGGGCGGCTGACCCGTGTGCAGAAAAACAGGCTGGCCCAGTGGCATGAGCAAGGGCTACCGGTTGAACTGCTCGGCAGCGCTGCCTTGCTGACCGATCCCGTCCCAGGCGCAGGAGACGACCATGACTGATTACCTTGCTGACAGCGCGACTTCCCCCGATATCCTCGGAAGGCTGGCCGATTTTTATCGTCATCTTGATGACGGCCAACTGCCGCAGCTTTCTCGCATTTATCATCCGGACATTGTGTTTATCGATCCGGTGGGCCAACACAACGGCGTGGACGCACTGGAGGAGTACTTTCGCCAGTTGCTTAAAACCGTCAATTATTGCCGCTTTGATATTCCGCAGATCCTGCAAAACGGCAATGAGGCTACGCTGTTATGGCGTATGAACTACGCCCATCCGAAACTGAATAAAGGGCAGGATCTTTCTCTTGATGGCATCAGCCATCTGCGCATCGACGATGACCTGATCATCTATCAGCATGATTATTACGATATGGGCGCCATGTTATATGAGCACGTGCCGCTGTTGGGCATAGCAGTCAGGTCGCTGAAAGCGAGGCTAAAATCATGAACCACGTCCTTATCACCGGTGCCAGTTCCGGCATCGGCAAGCAACTGGCGATGGATTATGCAACTGAAGGCTGGAAAGTCACTGCCTGCGGACGTGATCCTGCCAAACTCGAGGCGCTGAATCTTACCCATCCGGTCATTGATACCCTGAGTTTCGACATGACCGATCTGTCACTGACTCGTCAGGCTCTGGCCTGGGTACAGGCCGATTTGGTGATCCTGTGCGCCGGAACCTGCGAATACCTCGACAACGGCATCGTCGATGCCGAAAAAGTCGCCCGGGTACTCAATACGAATGTGCTGGGACCGGTCAACTGCCTTGATGCTCTGTTGCCAGGTTTGCAAACGGGGGCACGGATAGCATTAGTGGGTTCGACTGCGTCGCTGGTGCCTCTGCCGCGGGCCGGAGCCTATGGCGCCTCTAAAGCTGCGCTGGCCTATTTTGCCCGCTCCCTCGCTCTGGACCTCACACCGCGTGGGATCCACGTTTCATTGGTGATGCCCGGCTTTGTCAAAACACCGCTGACTGAGCGCAATGATTTCCCGATGCCAATGATGGTCAGCGTGGAACAAGCCTCCCGGTTTATCCGTAAAGGGCTGGCGCGTGGATCCGCAGACATTGCCTTCCCGCCTCTGTTCGCCCTGCTTTTGAAAACTGTCGCCCTGCTGCCTGTCGCATGGCAAAAACGTCTGACTCAACGGCTGGTGAGGTGACCAACTGATGAAAATTGCCATTATCGGCAGCGGCATTTCCGGCCTGAGCTGCGCCTGGATGTTATCCCGGCAGTCACCCGACTGCGCCATTACGGTGTTCGAAGCAGCCCGCACGCTGGGCGGTCATACCGCAACGGTGGACATCTCGCTCGACGGCCGCGACTACGCTATCGACACCGGGTTTATCGTCTATAACTCGCGCACTTACCCGCACTTTATCGCCCTGCTGGGCGAGCTGGGTTTGCAGGGCCAGCCGACGGAGATGAGTTTTTCGGTGCGTAATCCGCTGACCGGCTTTGAGTACAATGGCCACACGCTGAATACGCTGTTCGCCCAGCGCCGAAACGTTTTCCGGCCTAAATTCTGGCGTTTTTTACGTGAGATTTTGCGGTTTAACGCCCTGTGCAAGCAACGGCTGCACAATCCCAACAATGATGAAGTGACGCTCGGTGACCTGCTGGACCAGAACCAATTTTCTGAGTTCTTCGCTCTGCACTATGTACTGCCGATGGGCGCCGCCATCTGGTCATCATCACTGAACGACATGGCGAACTTCCCGCTGTCACTGTTTCTGCGCTTTTTCGAAAACCACGGCCTGCTTGACGTCGCCAACCGTCCGCAGTGGATGGTAGTGCCCGGTGGCTCGAGGGAATACATCCGTCGGATGCAGCAAAAACTCCCTGCCCGCGTTGAATTACTGACCTCGATGCCGGTACACAGCGTCGTACGCCATGAAGCCGGCGTGACGCTGCAAACGCCGCGTGGCGCAGAACATTTCGACCAGGTGATTTTCGCCTGCCACTCCGATCAGGCACTGGCCCTGCTCGGCAGGGACGCTACCGAGGACGAAAAAGATATTCTCGGCGCGCTGCCCTATCAGTCCAATGAAGTGATCCTGCATACCGATACGCGCCATCTGCCGCGCCAGAAACGCGCCTGGGCCAGCTGGAACTACCTGCTGCCAGTGCAGGACCCTGCTGTCCACCAGCGTCAGGCCAGCGTGACGTACAACATGAATATATTGCAGGGCCTCGATTCGCCGCACACGTTTTGCGTCTCACTGAACCCGGCCACGCCGGTTGATGAGAGCAAGATCCTGTTCCGCACGCACTATATGCATCCGGTACTCAATCTTTCCAGCCACTGCGCTCAGTTGCAGCGCGGCTGGATCAACGGTCACCACCGCAGTTGGTTCTGCGGAGCGTACTGGTACAACGGTTTTCATGAAGACGGCGTCAACAGTGCCCGCGACGTGGTACAGGAACTGCTGAAAAATGCCGAACCTCTGCGTCGACCTGTAGCTAAACGGGTGGCGACATGAACAGCGCGCTGTACGTCGGCGGGGTGCGTCATCGCCGGTTCACGCCGGTAGAGCACTGTTTTGATTACGCGATTTTTATGCCGCTTATCGACCTTGACGAGTTGACTCAACTCCATCAGGTAGGCATCCGGCTTGAGAAGTTTTCTGCTGCCACTTTCCGGCGCAGTGATTATCTCGGCGGCGGTGACATTAAAACTAAAGCGCAGGATCGCATTGCAGAACTGACCGGAGAACGTCTGACAGGAAGGGTGAAGTTGCTGTGTCAGCTGCGCTATTTCGGACTCTATTTTAATCCGGTCAATTTTTACTATCTGTATGACAGCGAAGACGTGTTGCGCTGGATGTTGGCCGAAGTGCGCAATACGCCCTGGAACGAGCGTCATACCTACGCTGTTTTGCCTGACGGCAGTTTGCCGGTCGCCAAAGCGTTTCACGTTTCACCTTTCAACCCTATGGACATGGTCTATCACTGGCAGTTGACGCCGCCGGGTAAACAGCTCCGCGTTCATATTGAGAACCACCGCAAAACGCGGGAATTTGATGCCACGCTGACGCTCATCGCCCAACCTCTGACCCGCCAGACCTTGCGCAAACAGCTCTGGCGGCTGCCGCTGATGACCGGTAAAACCGCCGTTACCATCTACTGGCAGGCAGTCAAACTGTGGCTCAAACGTGCACCCATTTATTCTCATCCCCCTGCTGATAAGGACTGACTATGAGCAATCCAGACGTACAGCTTGCCCACGATGGCGCAGATTCCCGACGCAGTAAAGCGGCCCGCAGCGTGATCCTCAGCGTGCTTAAACAACTGCGCGGTGCCGGATTAACCCTTCAGGAGCCGGGGTCAGCACCGCTGTTTTTTGGTGATGAAAGTGCGCCATTGCAGGGTGTGATCGAAGTTCAGCACCTGCGTGCCTACCGCCGCGTATTACTGGGCGGCAGTATCGCTGCCGGTGAGAGTTTTATCGACGGTGACTGGACGACACCGAACCTGACCACCGTGCTGCAACTGCTGGCGGAAAACCTCGGGCTGGTCGATAAAATCGAAGCACGCCTGAGCTGGCTGAGTGCCCCACTTAACGGCATTATCCATCTTCTGCGCAGCAACAGCCGCCGGCAGGCGCGCAAAAATATCTCTGCGCATTACGATCTCGGCAATGCGTTTTATCAGGGATTTCTCGACAGCCAGATGCTGTACTCCTCGGCCTGGTACCAGGAACCACAAATGACGCTGGAACAGGCACAGCAGGCCAAAATGCGCCGTTTGTGTGAACAACTTCAACTGCACGCCGGAGATCATCTGCTGGAAATCGGTACCGGCTGGGGTGCGATGGCAGAGTTTGCCGCGCGCGAATACGGCTGTCAGGTGACCACTACAACAATATCCCGTGAGCAGTATGATTTTGCCGTCCGGCGAATTGAACGGGCCGGGCTCAGCGATCGTGTCACCGTACTATTTGAGGATTACCGTGCCTTACGCGGCCAATATGACAAGCTGGTGTCAATTGAGATGATTGAAGCCGTCGGAAAACGCTACCTGCCCACATTCTTCAAGCGCTGTAATGCCCTGCTCAAACCGCATGGCCGCATGGCCATTCAGGCCATCACCATTGCCGATCAGCGCTACAAATATTACAGCCGCAACGTAGATTTCATTCAGCGCTACGTCTTCCCAGGCGGCTTCCTGCCGTCAATTACCGCCATGAGCGACGCCATGACCCGTCACACCGGTCTGGTGGTTCGTGACCTGTTTGATATCGGCGCCGACTATGCCCGTACGCTGCATGAATGGCGCGAACGCGTCGTCAATTATTGGAGTCAGCAGGTGGCTTCGGCCAGCGATGATCGTTTCAAACGACTGTGGCTTTTTTATCTGTGCTATTGCGAGGCCGGTTTCCGGGCACGCACCATCAGTACGGTACAACTGACCGCCGAGCGGCGTGGATGAAAGCCCTGCGCTTCTGGTCGCTGACGCTGGGCTTTAATGCCTGGTGGACGCTGGCCGTCTGGGGGCGTGAACGGGTGATCCTGCCTTTAGTCGTCAGCAGTTTTTTGATGCTGATACTCACGCCGTCAACGCGGCGTCTTTGGGTGGCAGTGGCCTGTTTATTGGGCATCATCATGGATTCCCTGTGGTGTGTGCTCGGCCTGTTTGAATTCGCCAACGCGCCGGGTGTCCCCCCGTGGATGATGGCGCTGTGGCTGGGGTTCAGCGCGTGGTGGCTGTGGTTGCTGGGCAATGTCCGGCTTAAGGGTTACTGGTTGATCCCACTCGGCGCACTCAGCGGGCCACTGGCTTATTACATTGGAATGCGGCTCGGCGCGATGCACCTGCTCGCCCCACCGTCTTACGTCTGGCCGTTGCTGGCGGCGGGTTGGGCCATTTTCCTGCCACTTGTCAGCCTGCCGGTATTACGCACCCGGAATACGCTGCGGAGAACCCGATGAAACACCTTGTTTTGGCTGTGCTGGTACTGATGTTTTCATGCGCGGGGTTCGCCTCGACACCGTGGGACAACTGGCAACAGGTTGGCCGCGCCACGCTAACCTGGGGACCGTTCAACGTTTATCACTCCGCATTACTGACACCCGATGGCAAATATCAGGCGCAGAAATGGCCGCAGGCGCTGGCGATTGACTACCTGCGCAGCATTGATCGTCAGGAGCTTGCCAAAGCCACGGCCGATCAGTGGCAGGCGCTGGGGTTAACCGACTCAGCGCAGAAAAATGGCTGGCTGAAGGCGGTGGAAAACACCTGGCCGGACGTGAGAGAAGGCAGCGAGATCGTTTTTGTAGCGGACGATCACGGCGGCCGATTCTACAGCCGCGCACCTGACAGCGTAATAGTTAATCCGATTGGCAAACCGTTCAGCCCGGCATTTCGCGACGCGTTTCTGGCGATCTGGTTATCCCCTGCCACGCAATATCCTGATTTACGCAGCAAGCTGACGGGCACTGCAACGTCAGATTAACACTCATCCGACCGGAGGTTTTATGACTGTTTCACGCCATTCCCTGCACAACGGTTTTCTCGGGCTGCTTGCGGTCTGTGTGCTGTTTCTCGCCGGTTGCAGCGCTGATATTAACGACTATCAGCAGACACAGCCGAAGCTGGATATCTTCAGCTATTTTCAGGGCGACAGCATCGCCTACGGCATGGTGCAGGATTATACCCACAAGCAGACCCGGCGGTTTTCAGTGAAAATACGCGGCGATGTGGTTGGTCCGACGCTGACGTTGCATGAAGATTTTATTTATGACGACGGCGAAAAACAGACCCGCGTGTGGCATATCCGCAAGCTGGCTGACGGCAGTTTCAGCGGCACGGCTGGTGATATTATCGGCACTGCCACCGGCCATCAGGCCGGGAACGCGTTTAACTGGAAGTACGAAATGGACGTTACCGCCAGCGGCACCACCCATCGCCTGACCTTCGACGACTGGATCTTCCAGCAGGACGACAAACACCTGTTCAACGTAACTTCGCTGAAGAAATTTGGTGTGGAAGTGGCGCGAGTGACGCTGTTCTTTGAGAAGAAATAATGGGCTGAGCGGCCCACATGCGCTTTTAAATCTTTAAATTCAAATTCAAATTCAAGGGCAAGACCTTGGGTTGCCACCCAAACCGGCCTGAAGGGGTGTCTATCGCCACCCCCCTTCAGAATCCCAGGCTCTTTAACTGCGCGCTATCGCTAAATCGGGATGGCCGTGTTTCAGGTATTTCGGTTATAGCCGCAAAATAGCGCCGCGTTGCGGTACCTTCGCTACGGGTTTCGAGCCATAAGTCTCGAACCACTTGCTCAGCGCTATTTTTGAATGCGGCCTCGACATTGTAAAGGTCAACACCGCACGGTGTTTTGATTTTGAATTTAAAAAAGCCCAGGCCCTGTTCAAAATGTCACCGGCAAGTCGGTGGAGAGACAACATCTTTACCCTTGGCTCGAACCCGCAGCCGGGAAGCCCGTCAGGGCTGACATTTTACGGCGATAACAGCGGTACCTGAAACACGTCCATTGTGACCAGCGCAGCTGCCGCTGCCTCATGAAAGAGCCTGGCCGCCCTCTGGTCGGTGTGGGCCGACGCCCACAAATTTGAATTTGAAGTTGAATTTAAACGCGCCAGTGTGTCGCAGCCCCTACCGTTCGGTATTCACCTCCTGTAAAGAAGCCGGTTTTCTTCCAAAAACAAGCTTCCCTAAGGTCACCAGCAGGACAGCGCACAAAATCACCGCCAGCGCAGTCCATTCAACCGGCGACAACCATTCTCCACCGAAACTGATACCCAGCAGCACGGCCACCATCGGGTTGACGTAGGCATAACTGGTAGCAATGGCCGGTCGGACGGTTTTCAGCAGGAACATATAGGCACTGATGGCAATCATTGAACCAAACACCATCAGATAACCCAGCGCCAGAAAACCACTAAGGGGCGGCATTGCGGTCAGGTGTTCGCCGCTGAGATGGCTGGCCACCAGCAAAACGACTCCCGCAACAATCATCTCCGCAGCACCGGCCATGAGGCCGACCGGCAGCGTCAGGCGTGAACTCCATACAGAACCAAACGCCCAGCTTAGCGAGGCCAGCAGGATAAGCAGTGCGCCCCACGGATTACCGCCCAGATTGCTGCCCGTATTAAGCAGCACGATCCCAAACAGGCCGATGCCAACACCGGTCCATTCGAGGCGGCTGTTCGGCATTCCCCAGAAACGGCTGAAGCACAAAGTAAACAGCGGCACGGTAGCCACCATCACCGCAGCAATGCCTGATGGCACCTGCATATGTTCAGCCACCGTCACCAGTCCGTTACCTACCGCCAGCAGCAAAATACCGATAGCACCGGCGGCCAGCCACTGTTTAAGCGACGGTACTTTGTGTCCACGCAGCAGCAGAAACGCGAACATCACGCAGCCCGCGACAAAGAAACGCAGACCGGCCATCATCAGCGGCGGCCAGCTCTCGACGCCAATGCGAATGACAAAATAGGTAGAACCCCAGATGAAATACAATGCGAAGAGCGCGCCGATTAACGGCAGCAAAGAACGGGCGGCGGAACGGGTCATGATGGAGGCACTTTTAAGCATAAATTCGAAGGCAAACAGTAAACGCTATTGCTTATCAAACCGGCAAGTGAATCTGTGCTATTGCGTCAAAATGTTGCAAAAAAGTTTCCTGATATGTCGATTTGCAGTACAAACATGAACAGACCAGAGACTTCGCATGAATAGACTGTTGCAGGGAGGGCCAAACGACTTATAATTCCGCGCAATAATTAAAGAGGCTCTCAGATGAATACGTTCGGCAAAAAATGTCTTATCGCCCTGTTCGGCCTGATGGCGATTGGTGCTATCGGCGGCGTGATGGTCGCGGGTTATGCAGTGGTTATCCAGGATGACAAAGCGCCGGATACCAGCGCAGCCCCTGCCGCTACTCCGGCTCCGGCGACTCAAAACGCGTCCTGACGGCGCGTTTTCTTTTCACTCCCCCGCTTTTAACGCTTACTCCTGCGACGGTGTTACCTGCCATCCTTGCAGATGACGGCTCCAGCGCTCAAATGCCATATCCACGATGATCGCCAGCAGCGCCACAATCACTGCGCCCTGTAATACATATGCCGTATTAAACCCGCTCAGGCCGATGATGATGGGCGAGCCGAGGCTCTGAGTACCCACGGTTGATGCGATGGCCGCGGTACCAATATTGATAATCACTGAAGTACGAATACCCGCGACGATGACCGGCGCCGCCAGCGGCATTTCCACTTTGGTGAGGATTTGCCAACGGTTCATGCCAACGCCCAGCGCAATTTCACGCGCTGAAGCCGGAACCGACTCTATGCCCGCAATCGTGCCCTGCAGAATCGGCAGCAGGCCATAAAGCACCAGCGCAATAATGGCGGGTTTCTCGCTAAAGCCCATCACCGGTACCGCCACCGCCAGCACCGCGACCGGCGGAAACGTCTGCCCCATCGCCACAATGGTTTCCACCAGCGAGCGGAACTCTTTGCCCGCATGGCGCGTCACGCCGACGCCTGCCGCCACACCGATCGCCACCGCAATCAGGCTGGAAACACCCACCAAAATCAGGTGCGCGACGACCAGCGAGGCAAAACTTTCCTGCTGATATACCGGGCGATCCAGTCCCGGAAACATCCAATGAAACAGGCCACCCAGTGAGGTCATTCCAAAGACCAACGCAATCAGCAACAGCGTCACCCAAGGCAAGGGATCTTTAAGCCAGCGTAGCTTCATGCATCACCTCTTTCGGCAACCAGATCCGCAAAATGAAGTACACCCAACGGTTGTCCGTTTTCATCGATCACCGGCAGTTGTTCCGTATGGCGGGCCACAAACACGGACAGTGCCTCACGCAGCGTCATCGACGCGGCTACCGGCTCCTGGTGGGTAGCCAGCAGCTCACCGCGCCTTGTTCTTTCACCCACCAGTCCGAGCGACAGCAGTTTAATGCCCATATCGCTGCGACCAAAGAAATCACGCACGAAAGACGTCGCCGGTTTAGTCAGCATCTCCAGCGGTGTGCCCTGCTGGACCACCTGTCCTTCGTTTAATAAGACAATGCGGTCAGCCAGGCTCAACGCCTCATCAATATCATGCGTCACCAGCACAATGGTACGGTTGGTCAGTTGGTGGATTCGCGCCACTTCCTGTTGCAGCGTGGCACGGGTAACGGGATCGAGTGCACCGAATGGTTCATCCATCAGCAGCACTTCCGGATCAGAGGCCAGTGCGCGTGCCACGCCAACGCGCTGCTGTTGCCCACCGGAAAGCTGATGCGGATAGCGTTTACGAAACTGTAGCGGATCCAGATGCAGCAACTCCATCAGCTCCGTCACGCGGTCGCGGATTTTGGCCTTCGGCCATTTGAGCAACTGCGGCACGGTGGCGATATTCTCTTCCACCGTCCAGTGCGGGAAAAGGCCGATGGATTGAATGGCGTAGCCCATCCGGCGGCGCAGATCCTGCGCACGGAATTTTTCGATTGGTTCACCGGCAAAAGTAATTTGCCCCTGATCGTGCTCCACCAGCCGGTTGATCATCTTAAGGGTAGTGGATTTCCCTGAACCGGAGGTGCCAATCAGCACCGTAAACTCGCCTTTGGCCATCTCCAGCGTCAGGTCGCGGACGACCGCTTTTCCGGCAAAATGTTTGCTTACCTGCTTGAAATGAATCATCTGCGTGAGGTTTCCAACATTGAGACTAAAAATTTAAAGATGCCATCGACAATCACCGCCATCAGCACCACCGGGATCACCCCAAGCAGCACCAGGTCCAGCGCGCTACTGAGCAGCCCCTGGAACATAATGGCTCCGAGGCCGCCCGCACCGATAAGCGCCGCGACCACGGCCATACCAACGGTTTGCACCGCCACGATGCGTACACCGGTCAGGATCACCGGCAGGGCAATCGGCATCTGTACTTTATAAAATACCTGGAACCGGTTCATGCCCATACCGCGTGCTGACTCAATTACGCCGGAGGAGACGGAGTCCAGCCCCGCAATCACGCTGCGAACCAGGGGCAGCAGCGAGTAGAGCACCAGCGCGATAATGGCCGGCGCCACGCCGATGCCGCTGATACCGTGATCCGCCAGCCATGGAATGGCTTTCGCAAGCCCGGCCAACGGAGCCAACAACAGGCCAAACAGCGCAATTGACGGCACGGTTTGGATAATATTGAGCACAGAAAGAATGGGTGTCTGCCAGCTCACCAGACGGTGACAAAGGATGCCTAGCGGCAGACCAATCAGTACGGCGGGAACCAGCGTGCCAAACAAAATACCTAAATGCTGCCACAGGGCATCGTTGAATACGTCTGAGCGGTTGTCATACTCCTTGAGTAAGGAGAGCTCGCTGAGCTGACCGCTACCAATCAGTAAAATTACCGGCACAATCACCTGCAGGTTGAGCATAATTCGCCAGGTAGGGTTTGACGTGAGTCGCGAGATGGCATCAGAGGCAATCAGTAAGGATAACGCTGCGCAAGCCCAGAATCCGCCGCCCAAAGAGGTACGTGCAACGCTGTCTTCATCACCACCGGCCAGCGTCACGGCGGTATGCCCGGCCAGCGCTGTCATACCAAACAGCAACACTTCCGCCAACAGCATGACCAGCAGCGTATTGCGGCGTGAAGGGGGGAGAAATGAAAACAGCAGCTGCAACATCACCGGCAACAGTAACAGCGCACCCGGTCCGTTGAGCAGGCTGAAGAACGAAATGCTCTGCCCTGACACCAGCCGGTTGGGCGCATGGCTGAGAAAGGCCAGACCTGCTCCGGCAGCAATAAGAAGGATCACCAGCGTCAATAGCACGCGGTTTTTAACGAAGTCCTGGGTCAAAAAAATCACCTGAAGCTAAAAAATCGGCCCGCGCCACCGGTCATCACCAGCATTGCGGGCCTGAATCAGTATTCTGCCATCATGACAGCGCTTATTTTTTCACGAAGCCTTTTTCCTGCAGATATTTCGCCGCCACTTTCTTCGCATCCATACCGCCTACGGCAATTTTCGCGTTAAGTTTTTGCAGCGTCGGGCCGTCGAGTGAATCAAATACCGGTTTCAACAACTCAGGAATGTTCGGATGCGCTTTCAGTACAGATTCACGAATGATCGGCGCAGGGGCATAAATCGGTTGCACGCCTTTCGGATCGGCCAGCGTTTGCAAGCCAAGCGCTGCCACTGGCCCATCCGTGCCATAGGCCATCGCCGCGTTCACACCGGAGGTTTTTTCCGCCGCCGCTTTGATGGTCACCGCCGTGTCACCGCCCGCCAGCGACAGCAGTTGGTTCTGTTTCAGTTTAAAGCCGTAGGCATTTTCAAACGCCGGTAAAGCATCCGGGCGTTCGATAAATTCTGCCGAGGCCGCCAATTTGAAATCACCGCCGCCGTTTATCCATTTACCCAGATCGTCCAACGTTTGCAGGTGGTTAGCCGTTGCCACATCCTGACGTACCGCAATGGTCCAGGTGTTGTTGGCCGGTGACGCGTCCAGCCAGACGATTTTGTTCTGGTCGTAGTCGAGTTTTTTCACTTTCTCATAACCGGCTTTGGCATCTTTCCAGGCCGGATCTTTCTCATCGGAGAAGAAGAAAGCGCCGTTGCCGGTATATTCCGGATAGATATCAATTTCACCGGCGGTGATCGCCCCACGCAGTACTTTGGTATTACCCAGTTGCAGTTTGTTGGTCGTCTTAATGCCGTTGGCCTCCAGTACCTGAATGATCAGGTTACCGAGCAACGATCCTTCAGTATCAATTTTAGAACCTACGCGCACCGTGTCCGCCGCCTGGGCAGAGAGACTCATTGCAGAAATCACCGCCAGCGTCGCTGCTGCTACGATCCCACGCATACGCCCTGTCATATAAGCCATGTTATTTCCTCTTATCGGGTAGCCCTCCATAATCCTGTCACTCGAATTATTTTGGGTAGGCTATTGCCACATCATTATTTCGTCTAAAAAACGCGTGTAATCAAGGATAGACCAATTTTGCCGACCGGCACAAAACGGCGGGTCATAACAGCAGCCCTCGACTTTGGGGTAAATGGCTTATTTGTGAATAGCTTTGCTATCCGATTGCTAAAGTAACAGGGCAAAGCGACTCAGACTCCCCCACCGCTCAGATGAAAATCTTTTAAGTTATAACTAATTCATTTACATCATGAATAAAATTCAGTTGTGACCAGGGTCACGCGCCTTCTATGCTGGTTTTTTTGTCAAAAAGCGTAAATAACACTATGTCAGATTCATTTGCGGCCGCTCACGCCGCTTCAGGGAATACCGCTTCAGTCAGCGAAGCCCCGGTCCTCATCCGCTCAGCTTCAGATATCACCCAGTTAGTTAACCGCGGCGCTGCCAAACTCAGCGATGCACGCATTGTTATTGCTATCGCACTCGGCGGCGTTTTCCTTGACGCTTACGATCTCGGCGCGCTGGCGTTCGGCATGAAAGACATCACCCGTGAATTTGGCCTAACGCCCTCAGGTGCGGGTATGGTCGCCTCAGCGATCACCTTCGGCGCTATTATTGGTGCGCTGTTCGGCGGGTACCTGACGGATAAAATTGGCCGTTACCGGGTATTTATGGCCGATATGTTCTTCTTCGTGTTCGCCGCACTGGCCTGTGCTTTTGCGCCGAATGAATGGGTACTCGGGGGCTCACGTTTTGTGATGGGTTTAGGCGTTGGGATTGATTTACCGGTGGCGATGGCGTTTCTGGCGGAGTTTTCCAAACTCTCAGGGCGCGGCAATAAAGCCTCACGCGTGGCGATGTGGTGCCCGACCTGGTATGCGGCCATCAGTATTTCCTATCTGTTGGTGCTGTTGCTATACGCAGTGTTACCGGCCACTCATACCGACTGGCTGTGGCGCTTAATCCTCGGGTTCGGGGCGGTTCCGGCCATCCTGATCATTCTTATCCGTCACCGGTATATGAATGAATCCCCGGTTTGGGCCGCCAATCAGGGTGACCTGGCGGGTGCCGCGGCGATATTGCGTAAGTCTTACAATATCAACGCCGTAGTGGCCGACGACGCCGACCTGACGCCCCCCGTCAAAGTACGCAAAGCCGCATGGCGCAACTACGGCACGCTGTTGCAGGGCGTTTATCTACGCCGCACCGTGCTGGCCACCGTGACCGCCGTGGCCTCCTCTTTCGCTTATAACGCTGTGGCCTTTGGCCTGCCGGTGATCCTGTCGAGTTTCTTGCAACAGTCGATGATCAGCACCATTCTATTCTCACTCGGGCTGAATCTGTGCTTCGCGTTTGTCGGTGGCCTGTTTGCTGTACGGTATGTGTCCCGGTTTGGGGCATGGAAAATGACGTACGCCGGCTACGCCTGCCAACTGGTGGCGATGATCGGCCTGGCGGTGGTCGGCCGCCCGGCGGACGGTGGCGAAGCCGCGATTTCTATCGCTATGCTGGCGCTATTCCTGTTCGGTCAAGGCTTCGGGCCGGGTTCACACACCATGACCTTCGCTTCGCTGAGTTACCCAACGTCACTGCGCGGCATGGGCGTCGGCTTCAACCAAACCCTGATGCGCAGCAGTTCCACCGTTTCCCTGTTCCTCTTCCCGGTACTTTCCGCTGCTCTCGGCACCGGTGTATTTTGGGTGATTGCGTTGGCACCCCTGGCAGGATTAGTCGTGCTGACGGCGATCCGGTGGGAACCGTCGGGGTATGATGTGGATTCAGAGGATTTTCAGATAGGTGCTTTTGAAAAAGCTGAGTAAAACTTTTTCTTAACTTTAACTTTAACTTCAAGGCCGTGGGCTCGCCGCCCACACTGGCTTTAAAATCAACACCGTGGGCCTGCTGCCCACACCCGCCCAAGAGGATGCGCGCTTACGCTCCCTCTTGGGCGGGTTTGGGTGGCAACCCAAGGTCTTTACGGTGTGGCCTGGCCTGGCGCCCACGACCTTGAACTTAAAAGCGGGTTTGGGCAGCCGCCCAAGATTTCATCGCAATCCGGCGATAAACGTCTTGGCATAATCGCCGGAGGCCTTCTGCGCCGGGTTGCTGCTGGTTTGTAGATCAACGTAGGTATAGCTTGACGGATTATCACGGTTAAACGACCAGCTGCCGATAAACGCCATACCGTTCTGTTTGGCAAATGCCGAAACCGTCGTGGCATCAGGCAATTTGAACATTTCAGTGATGTCATCGTTGAGGCCAATCATCGGGGTGATCGCCACTTTGGCATAGAGCTGTGCGTCGGTAAGCCCCGGATAGAAGGTAGCCAGCTGGGATTTGATACTTTTCGCCGCGCTGGTCGCCGCTTTCCCCATGTCTTGACTGGACACTCCGTCGTTATAGTCCATCGCCATACCATTAACGCTGAAGTTCAAACCCGCATTTTTTGCGGTCTGCACAATACTCAGCCCTTCAGCCACCAAACCCGCAGGCATGGTCGGCAAGGTAAAGCTGATCCGGATAGTCGGGTTACTCTTTTGGAAAATGGCCAGCGCGGCGCAAATATTGGTTTTGTTGTACTGACCATTTTCCAGGTCAAAATCCAACGCTTTGGCTTTAAAGCTCTGCACCACGGTGGTGTAAGTCTGCACCAGTTGGTCAACGGTAAATTTAGTTGAAATATCTGCGTTAGACGCACCACCGAAGGAGACAATGACCTGACGGTTTGCGGCGTTCAGGTCATTCGCCAGCGGCAGCGCCCATGCCAGCGGCATCGCGTCTGAGGCAGCCCAGCAAGCCTGATTAGACGGAGACAACGTCAGGAAACCGAGTACCAGACCGTCCACGCCATAGGCGTTGGCTTGTTGTGAATAAATTGGGTTTGGGCGACCGTTAGGATAATTCTGCTAGTCACTCCACAGCGCATTCAGGGACACATCAATATAAGGGGTATACAGGGTCGTCATGTTTTTATCCTTTCATGTAAGTGAGAGTGTTTCCCGCCAGCGTCATTCTCCGGCGGTAAAAACATCTTCACCTACAACCTCTATTGATGCATTCGATCTGAGTAGTAGCACCGACAGCACAACAGGATTGAAAAAATAAAATATAAAACAATGCATTATAAAAAAATCCAGTCACCCCACTACCGGCGCTCGCGGGGCAAACACATGGCGAGCTCCCTGCTCAATCATCGCGGCGACCAAATCAAAACCACCATTTGGGCGCGAAATGGCAAGTTCACGTTCGGCTGTGAAAATCGGGCTTATCCAGAACAGGTTGACCGGATCCCCATAGTTGTCAGGCAGCGACACCTTACTTGATGGAGAACAGAGCGCAGAGGAGACCACGTGGCCTTCATAGCCGAGAGGCGCCATCGGGGAAATCAGCGTATGTCCTTCCCCCAGCCAACTCAGTGTTGTCCACGGCAATTGTGCATAACCGGAAAGTGCGCTGGCCATCTGCACCGCATTCTCTTCGTTCACATACTCTTTGCCAACGGCGAAGGCCAGTTCAATACGGCGATGTTCACGGGCTTCATCATTGAAAATAATGTCAATTTGTGGCATCGGACGAATGCTCATGCCAAGCGTAAAGAAGTAATAATTCTCCTCATCTTCATGCTGGGAAATCGCCATCGGCGGCCAGTTACCCTGATCGATGCCGTAATATTTCACCGACGGGCCAAAACGCCCTTCGTAACGCTCAAGAAATTTACGCTGGATTTTCGGCCAGGGATTTTGTTCATCCTGCTGCCAGTCACGCCAGAACTGACGGGTCTTATCGGCCAGTTCGTACTGAGTATTGGTGGAGGCTGACCCCAGCGGGAACGTCAGAGGATTCTGTTTGATGCAACCGGCGGAATAGCAGACAGCGTGGTCGATATACAGGCTCCAGCCGGGGATCACCGCCAGCAGCAGCCCCTGATACCAGAGCGCGGCACCGTCATCGCTTTCATTCCACAAGATTTGGATTTGCGCAGGATCCAGCGGCGCTTCGGCCTCAAGGCTGCGGCAGTATTGCGCAGCCAGCATCGGTGCCTGGCCGTTATTCATAGCATGCTGATCGTCTTGCAAAGGCGCCGGCGAAAGATTGCGGATCCAGCAGGCACGCATGCGGGGAAAACGATCGCGTAAATCTTCGCGGGCATAAATATAGAAATAAGCCACGCGGTCATCCTGCTCGACCAGCGCGGTCAGGGTCTGTTTATCGTTACTGACTTCAACGAGAATGTCTGACTGGCGCATAAAACCTCTGCGGGTTGGGCCTCAATAGAAATATGAAGCGTCTGAGTCGCTTTTCAGTCAGTGTAGAACGGTTATCACGCGAATATAACGTCTAAAAGTCCCAAAAATCCCAGCAAAAGCCGTTTATTCAGCGATGTGAAAATACCAAGCAAAAAAACGCCAGGTGCTGATGGTCAGCACCTGGCGTCTTGTTTTACGTCTTCATGGACGTCAGAAACAGGCGTCGTGAAAATCTAATGCGCGAGCGGTTTCGCGGCAGTGGCCTTGTTCAGTTCTGGCCACAGGGTCATGACGACATCGATCAGCCGGTGAAGCTGCTCAGTGCTGGCACCATCACGTGCCTGAACGGACATCCCCTGAATGGTGCAGGCCAGATACTTCGCCAACAGCGCGCTGTCCGTGCTCTTTGGAACTTCATTGCTGAGTTTTTTAGCCTCGAAATACTCCAGCAGCGTGCGTTCCTGCGAAAGATGACGACCGCGCAACATTTCTGCGATGTCCTGCGAGGAAGAAGACATGCCCGAAGAAGCGCTTACCATGAAGCAACCGCTTGGGGTATCACAGTCGGTAAATAGCTCTGCGGTAGTGCGCAGATATTGCTCGATAGCCTGCTCGACGGACAAATCTGTTCTGCTCAGCAGACAGAAACTCTTTTCGTAAAAGGTTGCCAGATAATGTTCAACGGCTGCACGGAATAACCCTTCTTTATTACCAAATTCGGCATATAAGGTAGGAGCTTTCGCACCGGTTGCTTCGACCAAATCCGCTAATGAAGTGGCCTCGTAGCCATGACGCCAGAATAAATTCAGGGCCTTGCTCAGAGCAGTTCCACGATCGAACTGTTTTGGGCGACCGCGACTTTTC
>Ga0209847_1000052_pt1 | contig 56758 bp, 43 predicted proteins | sample OrgsoiDNA_201060_FD_185808 | JGI IMG/M metagenome (GOLD analysis project Ga0209847, IMG submission 185808) | Permafrost soil microbial communities from the Arctic, to analyse light accelerated degradation of dissolved organic matter (DOM) -... | ecosystem: Environmental > Terrestrial > Soil >... | reverse complement strand
CGGGTTGGCTCAGCGCCTTGATCGGGTCACGACGGATGAGGTAGTAATGGCCCAGCCGACCGCCGGCCTCGCCGTGGCGCAAGGAGTAATAGGGGCGGAATTCGGTCAGCGTCTGACCGTGGCGCGATTCCCGCACCGAGTAGACCTTGTCGACGCTGTGGATGTCGTAGGCGTCAGCTGGGCTGCCTTCGGGGATCAGTTCGTAGTCGGGCGCGGTGTGAGTCAGCTCGATCGGACAGGCGCTGCGCTTGAACAGGTTGACCACCGGCGTACAGCCAAGCACGAAATGCTTGCTGGTCAGTTGAGAAAGGCTGCGCGCGATGTGCGAGTCGGCGGGCACGCCGGCCAGGCCCAAGTGCAGGGTCAGCCGCCGGCAACCGGGCGGCAGGTGCGGCGCCAGCAACGCCCAGTCGACGTCGAAGAAGTTGAATTTCTCCGGGTAGACGAAGTATTCGGTCAACAAGCGATAGGCCGGGTGCGACGACGCTTGGTATGGAATCAACGCCTCGTGCGGCGCGAAGCCGACCGGCTTGATCGGCACGGTCTTGAGCGCGATCCAGTCGCCGCCGTCGTCCGGGGCGATGTAGGCCGATTTGGCGTGCAGGAACAGCACGTCGCGCGTAGTCGCGCACAGGGATTGCTCGGCGTTGATGAACGGCCGCAGCGCGCCCAGTTTCAGCTGCGCGAAGCCGAGGTTGGCCGCCTTGCATTCGATATCGAAGCTCAGCGTTGAGGTGACGTCGGCGGTCCGTGGCAACGACAGCGGCAGGTCGATGAAGGGGTGGAATTGGACCGCCGACAACACGATGGGCGTGAGCGGCACGTCATAGACGGTTCGGAACCGGCAGACCGGCGTGTTGGGCACTCTGGTGCCGAGCATGGTGCCACGCGCAATGCTGCCGGCCGTCGTCATGGTCTCGACGCCGGCCCGCATGTCGACGCTGACGATGCCGGTGGACGGAAACGGTTGCAAATAGTGGGGGAAGTTAAGCTGCAACAGCGCCTCCGTCACCTTGGCGTCGTTGTTGTCGATCAGCTGGGCGGTGCGGGCGTTCGACAACGCGGTGGCCTGGGCGAAGCGCTCGATGTGCGGATCGTCGGTGTTGCCGTCCTCCATGCCCAAGAGGCCGGCTTGGGCGGGAAACTCGGCGGCAAACTCGACATTCAAACCCTGCATGGTGCCCAGTTCGCGTTCGTAATAGGGCCGCAGTTTTTTCATCGGGCTTTTCCTTATGACAGTGGCGCAGCGGCGATCAGCGGATGGAATAGTGCAGGCTCGACGGCTCCAGCATGACGTCGAACCGGACGCGGTCCTCCTCGTCATGCGCGAGCAGTTGCCCGGAGATGGCGAAGCTGAGCCGGTTGATCGCCCCGGTCTCGCTGACCAGCTGCGCCCGCACGTGGCGCAGGCGCGGCTCGTGGCGCGCGATGGCGGCCGTCAGTTGGTCGCAGATGTCCTTGCGGTCCTCGCTGCTGGTCAGGCACAGCTGCGCGAAGTCGGCGAGGCCGAAATTGACGATGGAGTGCCGGCAGGCGGGGAATGCATCCAGCTCTTGCTCGGGCGTGGCGATGCGCGTGTTGAGCAGCGCCTCCAGGTCGCGGGCGATGACGCGCTTGTACTGCTCCAGCGTCAGCCGCATCGGATTGGGATGCCCGGCCGACGCGTGGACCGGTCCGGTCAGCCTGTCCCATACGCTGGAAGAAAACGTGGTCATGTTCGCGCTCCGCTGCCGGCCATGTCGAGATTGTGCTTGCGTCCGAGCGCCATTATCGAATCGCCCATCGGGCTCGGCCCTGCGATTGCGCAAGAACTGGCGAGCGGAGCAAGGCGCGGTATCAAACCGTCGTGGATTTCGCTATCGAAGACACCCAACAAAGTATGATCGCAAGCTGCGGTGCTGCGCGTCGATCGGCGCCAGTTGCAGTGCAGCGCATCGAAGAGTCCAGCGACCGGTGTATCGGCCTGAGACCCTGACTTCTCTGGACCCTCCCGTTTGATAAGTTAATCAAAGGGAGGACTGATATGAAGTTGAACACATACACGTCAGAGTTCCGTGCCGAGGCAGTGAAATTGGTACTGGCGCAAGGGCTGACACTGGAAGAAGCGGCGTAGCGCATAGCGATGCCCAAGCGGACGTTGGGCAATTGGATGAGCGCGGCCAAACGTGGTGATAGCAGGGGCGCCGCGCCTGGTAGCCGCTCGGTTTCAGAGTTCGAAGCGGAAAACGCAACGCTGCGCAAGGAGCTGACTGAGACGCGCATGGAGCGAGACATGGTACAAAAGGCGGCAGCGTACTTTGCTCGGGAGTCGCTGCCCGGTACGCGTTCATAAAATCAGTGCGACTCGACTACCCACTGGGCCTGCTTTTCCGCGGCGCCGGCGTCTCGCGCAGCGGGTTCTATGCAGGGCTGGGCCGCGCCCCTTCGCTGTGCAGCCAGGAGGGTGAACGGATCAACAGACTCGCAATCCCGCCCCGCCGATATCAGCTTTTGGTCGCTGCATGGCCAAGCCCGGCGGATGCGCACAAGCGGCCGCGAGGTTGTCACTCACCCCATGCGCCTAGCAAACCAGTGTGGGGCGATTTTGATTTGCATCAAGGTTTTTGCATGGACAGCTCAATAGACTGAATGGCGTTACTGAACGAAACGCGCCGGCACCGGCGTCGGCATCGTTCCTATTGCGGCCGTTCCCTGCCGCTCCATTTGGCTCACCGGAATATTTTATGTCCTTCAATCATGTTGTAGCGTGGATAGACCACGAGCAGGCCCACGTCATCCACTTCAATGCCGACGCCACCGACAGCGAGGTCGTCAAGACGCACTCGACGCATCCCCATCTGCACGCCTCGGCCGGCACGAGTGCGAGGCGATGTGCCACGCGGCCCATATCGTCAACAGCGTCGAGGAGTCGATCGCGCTGAACCAGCGCCAGCTGCCGATGGTCATCATCGCCGCCAGCGGCATGGCCACCGGCGGCCGGGTACTGCACCACTTGCAGGCCTTCGCCGGCGACGCCCGCAACACCGTGTTGTTCGCCGGTTTCCAGGCCGGCGGCACGCGTGGCGCGGCGATGCTGGCCGGCGCCACGGATATCAAGATCTATGGCGTGGAGGTGCCGCTGCGCGCCAGCGTGAAGCAGATCGACAGCCTGTCGGCGCACGCCGACGCGGCCGAGATCCTGAGCTGGCTGGGCCACTTCAAACAGCCGCCCAAGCACACTTTCATCACCCACGGCGAGCCGGCCGCGGCCGACGCGCTGCGCCGCCGCATCGAACGGCAGCTGCGCTGGGAGTGCGCGTGCCCGACTATCTGGAATGGCGGGAGCTGGCATGAACCGGCCGGGCCGCGAACCCGCCGGTGCGCCCCACGAGGCGCCGATGGCCGGCCTGCGCCGCCTGGGCATCGATACCTATCAGGAGCCGGTGGCGTATCTGCGCAGCGATTGTCTGGTCTGCAAATCGGAGGGCTTCGGGTCGCACTCGCGCATCGAGGTCTGGCGCGGCGAGCAGCACATCGTGGCCACCCTCAACGTGGTGCACGACGGCGTCGTCGAGCTGGACCAGCTGGGCCTGTCGGAGGTGGCCTGGCGCGCGCTCGGCGGCGCCGACGGCGATCCGCTGCGGGTGGCCCACGCGCAGCCGGTGCCAGTCGCTGTCGGCCGTGCGCGCCAAGATCTACTGCCGCCCGATCGGCGCCGAGGCGGCCGGCGCCATCGTCCGCGACGTCGTCGCCGGACGCTATACGGACATCGAGATGGCGGCCCTGATCACGCCTGCTCGGGCCAGCGCATGGACGTGGCCGAGACCATCGCGCTGACCCGCGCCATGGTGGCCGTCGGCCAGCGGCTGCGCTGGGCCAGCAAGATCGTGGTCGACAAGCACTGTGTCGGCGGCCTGCCGGGCAACCGCACCACCTTGCTGGTGGTGCCCATCGTGGCGGCCTGCGGCCTGACGATACCGAAGACCTCGTCGCGCGCCATCACTTCGCCGGCCGGCACGGCCGACACCATGGCGACGCTGGCGCCGGTCGCGCTCGACTTGCCGACCATGCGCCGCGTCGTCGAGCGCGAGGGCGGCTGCATCGCCTGGGGCGGGGCGGTCCCGCTCAGTCCGGCCGACGATGTCCTGATACGGGTCGAGCGCCCGCTGGGCCTCGACAGCGATGGCCTGATGGTGGCCCCGGTGCTGTCGAAGAAGATCGCGGCCGGCTCCAGCCATGTGGTGATCGACATCCCGGTCGGCCGCACGGCCAAGGTGCGCTCGGCGCAGGCCGGGCACGCGCTGGCGCGCCGACTCGAGGCCGTCGGCAAGGCGCTCGACATCGCCGTCAGCGTGATGTTGAGCGATGGCAGCCAGCCGGTCGGGCGCGGCATCGGCCCGGCGCTAGAGGCGTGGGACGTGCTGGCGGTGCTGCAGAACCAGACCGGCGCGCCGGACGACCTGCGCCAGCGCGCCCTGCAGCTGGCCGCGCGGGTGCTGGAGGTGGGTGGCAAGGCGGCCCCCGGCGACGGCCTGGCGCTGGCGCGCAGCGTGCTCGACAGCGGCGCCGCCTGGGCCAAGCTGCAGGCGATCTGCGCGGCCCAGGGCGGCATGCGCACGCCGCCGCGCGCCGCCTACACGCATGTGCTGACGTCGCCGCGCCGGGGCCGCGTGGTGGCCATCGACAACCGGCGCCTGGCCCGGCTGGCCAAGCTGGCCGGCGCGCCGCAGGCCCCGGCCGCCGGCCTGGAGCTACACGCGCCGCTGGGCACCGTGCTGAGCCCCGGCCAGCCGCTGCTGACGCTGCCCGCCGAGTCGCCCGGCGAGCTCGCTTACGCGCTGGTCTATGCCGAGTCGCAGGGGCAGCGGTTTTCGTTCGAGGAGCTGTGATGGCGGCGATCCTGATGGCGCTGCCCGGCGCGGAGCGTCTGGCCGAGGACTTGCCCGGGCAGCTGGACTGCACATTCGGCCAGCTGCTGCTGCACCGCTTTCCCGACGGCGAAACCTGCCCGCGCCTGTCGCCCGCCGTGGCCGGCCGCGACGTGGTGCTGGTCGGCGCGCTGGAGCGGCCGGACGACAAGCTGATGGCGCTGTAGTATCTGGGCGCTTGCGTGGCGCGCGAGCTGGGTGCGCGCAGCGTCGGCGTGGTCGCCCCGTACCTGCCGTATATGCGCCAGGACGCCATGTTCGCGCCGGGGCAGGGCGTGACTTCGCGCCGTGTCGCGCGCCTGCTGTCGGGCTGTTGCGACTGGCTGGTGACGGTCGCCCCGCACCTGCACCGCTACCGCAGCCTGTCCGAAATCTACGCCATCGCCACCGAGGTGGTGCCGGCCGCGCCGCTCATCGCGCGCTGGGTCGCGCTTCACGTGGCGCGGCCGCTGCTGGTCGGCCCGGATGAAGAGAGTGGACAGTGGGTGGCGCAAGTTGCCGCCGGCGTCAGCTGTCCCTACACCGTCTTGCGCAAGGTGCGCAGCGGCGACCGCGCGGTGGCGGTGTCGCTGCCGGACGCCGCAGCGCTGGCCGGCCGCACCCCGGTGCTGGTGGACGACATCGTTTCGACCGCGCGCACCATGATCGCCGCCGTGGGTCAATTGAAGGCGGCCGGCGCCGCACCGCCGGTTTGCATCGGCGTGCACGCGCTGTTCGCCGGCGCCGCCTACGCCGAGCTGCAGGCGTAGGCGCCGGGCGCATCGTCAGTTGCGACACGGTGCGCCACGCCAGCAACCAGATCGGCATGGCCGCGCCGCTGGCGGACGCCGTCGCGCGCATGCTGGCGGCGAGCGGGCGATGATGACCCGGCCGTGGCGTGGACCATGTCGGCGCGGCGCCGGCCCGGCCGGCGGCCGGCGCGCCTGCGTCATGGCGCCGACGCGTACCGGCGCTCGGGTTCGGCTCGCGCCCGGCAGCGCGTCGGCTGCGCGGCGACGGGCCTAGGTGTGGACAGCGTCGGCGCGGCCTGGCGCCTGCTGTGCACGCGGCGCTTCGGCACGTTCTGGTTCGCCAGCCGGCTGTCGAATATCGGCACCTGGGCTCAGCAAGTGGCCCAGCCCTGGCTGCTGCTCAGCCTGGGCGCTTCGCCCTTCGTGATCGGCCTCGACCCATGTATTCCCCGGTGTGGCGCGCTGGATGATCGATGTCTATGGTTTTGATCGTAGAGAATCCGCGTAATTTGATTGATCTACATCAAAAACTTCCCTCTTCGTGCCTTGCCGGCTGTTGGTTGGCGTAGCCGGATCCGTGGAGAAAATCAGCTATGACGGGAGAATTTGACCCAGATCAAATTTCCTGAAAAGGTTTCTTGTGCTGGCCGTGCGCGGCTTGCCGGCGGTGCTATAACGAATGGCAGCCCCGCCAGCGCCCGCTTGCGGGCCTCATTTTCCAGGAGTATCCGCAATGAAGCCAGCCCCCTTATCACCCGCATGCCTACGCAAGATGGACGCCTACTGGCGCGCCGCCAACTACCTGTCGGTGGGCCAGATTTATTTGCGCGACAACCCGCTGCTGCGGCGCCCGCTGGCGCTGGCCGACGTCAAGCCCATGCTGCTCGGCCACTGGGGCACGACGCCGGGCCAGAACTTCATCTATGCGCACCTGAACCGCGTCATCAAGCAACTCGACCTCGACATGGTCTACGTGTCCGGTCCCGGCCACGGCGGCCCGGCGCTGGTCGCCAACACCTATCTGGAAGGCACGTACAGCGAAATCTATCCCGACGTCAGCCAGGACGAGGACGGGCTGCGCCGGCTGTTCCGGCAATTCTCCTTTCCCGGCGGGATACCCAGCCACGTGTCGCCGGCCTGCCCGGGTTCGATCCACGAGGGCGGCGAGCTGGGCTATTCGCTCAGCCACGCCTTCGGCGCCGTGTTCGACAACCCGGAACTGATCGTGGCCTGCGTCATCGGCGACGGCGAGGCCGAGACGGGCGCGCTGGCCACGGCCTGGCACTCCAACAAATTCCTCGACCCGGTCGGCGACGGCGCGGTGCTGCCCATCCTGCACCTGAACGGCTACAAGATCGCCAATCCGACGCTGCTGGCGCGCATCCCGCACGAGGAACTGGAGCAGCTGCTGCAGGGCTACGGCTGGACGCCCCTGTTCGTTGAAGGCTCGGACCCGGAACTGATGCACCAGGCCATGGCCGGCGCGCTGGACACGGCGCTGGCGCAGATAAGCCAGTTCCAGCAGCGCGCGCGCAGCGGCGCCGGCACCGCGCGGCCGCGCTGGCCGATGATCGTGCTGCGCTCGCCCAAGGGCTGGACCGGACCCAAGCTGGTCGACGGCTTGCCCAACGAGGGCAGCTTCCGTTCGCACCAGGTGCCGATCTCCGTCAGCGCCTCGGCGCCGCCGGGCCACCTGCAGTTGCTGGAAGACTGGCTGCGCAGCTACCGCCCCGATGAACTGTTCGACGAAGACGGCCGCCTGCTGCCTGAACTGGCCGAACTGGCGCCGGCCGGCACGCGCCGCATGGGCGCCAATCCGCATGCCAACGGCGGCCTGCTGCTGCGCGACCTGCGCCTGCCCGACTTCCGCGAGTACGCGCTGGCCGTGCCGCAGCCGGGCGTGGCCGGCCCCGGCGACACGCGCGTGCTGGGCCGCTTCCTGCGCGACGTGACGGCCTTGAACGAGGCGCGCCGCAACTTCCGCCTGTTCGGCCCCGACGAGACCTTGTCGAACGGACTCGACGCCGTATTCGAGGTCACCGCGCGCCAGTGGAACGCCGAGACGCGCGACGGCGACGTCGGCCTCGCGCCCAGCGGCCGCATCATGGAAATGCTCAGCGAGCACCAGTGCGAAGGCTGGCTCGAAGGCTATCTGCTGACCGGCCGCCACGGCCTGTTCAACTGCTACGAGGCCTTCATCCACATCATCGATTCGATGTTCAACCAGCACGCCAAATGGCTGAAGGTGTCGGCCGAACTGCCGTGGCGGCGGCCGATTGCCTCGCTCAACTACCTGCTGACCTCGCACGTCTGGCGCCAGGACCACAACGGCTTCACCCACCAGGATCCCGGTTTCCTCGACCACGTGGTCAACAAGAAGGCCAGCGTGGTGCGCGTCTACCTGCCGCCGGACGCCAACTGCCTGCTGTCGGTGATGGACCACTGCCTGCGCAGCCGCCACTACGTCAACGTGGTCATCGCCGGCAAGCACCCGTCGCCGCAGTGGCTGGACATGGACGCGGCCGCCAAGCACTGCGCGGCCGGCATCGGCATCTGGGACTGGGCCGGCAACGACCGCGGCGTCGCTCCCGACGTCGTGATGGCTTGCTGCGGCGACGTGCCGACGCTCGAAACGCTGGCGGCCGTGGCCATCCTGCGCGCCGAGCTGCCGGCATTAACAATCCGCGTGGTCAACGTGGTCGACCTGATGCGGCTGCAGCCGCAGGGCGAGCATCCGCACGGCCTGAGCGACGCCGATTTCGACGAGTTGTTCAGCCGCGACAAGCCGGTGATCTTCGCCTTCCACGCCTATCCGTGGCTGGTGCACCGCCTGACCTACCGGCGCCACAACCACCACAACATCCACGTGCGCGGCTACAAGGAGGAGGGCACGATCACGACGCCATTCGACATGACGGTGCTCAACGAGCTCGACCGTTACCACCTGGTGATGGACGCCATCGACCGCCTGCCGCAGACGGGCGCGGCGGGCCTGGCCGTCAAGCTCAAGCTCAAGGACAAGCTGGACGAGCACCGGCGCTACATCTGCCTGCACGGCATGGACATGCCGGAAGTGCGCGACTGGCGCTGGCCGGTCGCGCCGTGAGCGGCAGCCCTTACCGATTTTTTCCAGACGCAGGCACAGCATGAACCAGACACGACAAACCAGCGCCGCCCTCGACGGCGTCGCCACCCTCAATGAATTGTTCGCCTGGCGCGTGCGCCGCACGCCGCGCGCCGAGGCTTACCGGCAGTACGATCCGGCCGCGCGGCGCTGGCACGGCTACACCTGGGAGCAGATCGCCTTGCGCGTCGACGGGTGGTGCCGCGCCATCGGCGCGCAGGGGTTGGCGCACGGCGCGCGGGTGGCGATCCTGCTGCCCAACGGCATCGACGCGGTCTGCGTCGACCAGGCCGTGCTGGCGCTGGGGCTGGTTCCGGTGCCGATGCACGCGCTGGACAATCCGGCCAGCATCACCTACATCCTGAACGATGCGCAGGTGGCGCTGGCGATTCTGCAGCGGCATGGTCAGTGGAGTGCCATCGCCGCCGACGGCTTGCCGCTGCCCTGGCTCAAGCAGGTGGTGCTGATCGAGGAGCAGGCTGGCGTTGGCGGCGCGCCCGGCCCCGGCGCGCCGCAGCTCAGTTGTCGGCAGGCCTGGCTGGCCGCCGCGCCGGCCGCCTCGGTTGATGTGCGCGCCGCCGCCAGCGCCAAGGCCGGCCGGGTCGGGCGCGACGACCTGGCGGCCATCGTCTACACCTCGGGCACGACCGGCAAGCCCAAGGGCGTCATGCTCAGCCACCACAATGTCATGGTCAATCTGCGCGCCGTGCTGGCGCGTATCGAGGCCGGCCCGGACGATGTGTTCCTGTCCTTCCTGCCGCTGTCGCACACCTTCGAGCGCACCATCGGCTATTACCTGCCGATGGCCGCCGGCAGCTGCGTGGCCTACGCCCGCTCGGTGGCACTGCTGGCCGAGGACTTGCTGGCGGTGCGGCCGACCGTGCTGGTATCGGTGCCGCGCATCTACGAGCGCGTCTACGGCGCGCTGCAGGAGCGTCTGGCCGGCGCCGGCCCGCTGGCGTGCTGGCTGTGGTCGCGCACCCTGCTGGTGGGCTGGCGCCGTTTTTGCCGGCGCCAGGGCCTGCCGGTGGCGGGCGGTCCACCCGCCGTGCTCGATATGCTGGCCTGGCCGCTGCTCGACGCGCTGGTGGCGCGTCCGGTGCGGGCCCGCTTCGGCGGCCGCTTGCGCGCGGCCGTCAGCGGCGGCGCGCCGCTGTCGCAGGCCGTCGGCGAGTGCTTCCTCGGCCTCGGCCTGCCGCTGCTGCAGGGCTATGGCATGACCGAGAGCTCGCCAGTGGTGGCCGCCAACACGGCCGCCGACAACTGGCCGGCCACGGTCGGCCGCGCGCTGGCCGGCATCGAGGTGCGCATCGGCGAACGTGATGAGCTGCAGGTGCGGGCCGAGAGCGTCATGCGGGGCTATTGGAACCGACCCGGCGACACGCGCGCGGCGCTGACGGCCGATGGCTGGCTGCGCACGGGCGACCAGGCGGCGCTGACCGACGGCCGCATCCGCATCATCGGGCGCATCAAGGACATCCTGGTGACGTCGAGCGGCGAGAAGATCGCGGCGGTCGACGTCGAACAGGCGATCCTGGCCGACGCCCTGTTCGAGCAGGCGATGGTGGTGGGTGAGAGCCGGCCGTATCTGGCGGCGGTGGTGGTGCTGAGCCGGGCGGGCTGGGCCGGACTGGCCGCGCAGCTGGGGCGCGATCCTCTCGCCTCGGGCGGCGCCAACGACGCGGCCGTGCAGGCGCAGTTGCTCGAGCGCTTGCGCGTGGCCACGCGAGCCTTGCCGCGCTATGCCACGCCGCGCGCGGTGTGGGTGTGCGGCGACGTGTGGACGGTGGAGAACAGCCTGATGACGCCGACGCTCAAGCTCAAGCGCGCCGCGCTGCAGGCGCGCTATCAGGGTGCCATAGCCGGCCTATATCCGGATCAGCTGGGGGACGTGGCGGCCGCTTGACGCGGCTGCGCTGGCGCCAGCGGCACATCGGTCCCGCTAAGCGCGACTGTAGCGGTAGATGGCGCGACGGGACATGGTCAGACTCGATCCAGCTCAGAAATCACACCAATTCGGCCCCCGGTGTGGCGCGCCGGGAACGGCCTGGCGTATGGATGGCCGTCAGGCAAGGTCCGACCATATGTCTGGCCTTCTTGATCTGGATCACATCGTGGTACTGACGGCGTCGCTGTTCACCGCTACAGTGATCTGGTAGGACGCCGACCAGCGGTTTGCGTCCGCGCCTGCCGCAGGCCGCAGGCGACAACCGTAGAGAGCAGGAGCAAACATGGAACGCATCGCATGGGGGCCGCAGATGGCGGTGGGTATCCCGACGATGGACCTGTCCCACCAGGTCTTGATCGGTCAAATTGCACGCTTGCTGGACCAGCCGGATCGGGAGTTCGAGCAGGGCCTGGCAGAAATGGATTGTCAATTAGCCGCATGGCGTATGGGCGCCAGGGCGCGCGCGTGCGCCTACCGTCCCACCACTACAGAAAGAGATTATGTTCAAACATATTTTACTACCGACCGATGGCTCGGCCATTTCTACCGCTATCGTCCGCAACTGCGTCGCTTTCGCCAAAGCCAGCGGCGCGATGGTGACCGGTCTGCACGTGATACCGGAATTCCACGTGCTCACCTACCAGACCGAAATGCTGGAGGCCACCGCCGAGCAGTACCGGCAGGACAGCACTGCGCACGCCAAGCTGTACCTGGAGGAAATCGAACAGATCGCGCGCGAGCTGGGTGTGCAGTTTACAACCGTGCTGCGCACCGATAATCAACCTTACGAGGTCATCATCGAGGTCGCGCGCGAGCTGGGTTGCGACCTGATCTGCATGGCCTCGCATGGCCGGAGCGGTATCAAGGGCATGCTGCTGGGCAGCGTGACGCAAAAGGTGCTGACCCACAGCCAGATTCCGGTGCTGGTGTTCCGCTGACGTCAGGCACGGGACGTTCACGTCAGAACGGCGCGCGGTGCGTGCCGCGGACAGCACGCCGCAATGTCCCGCTCTTTTCGAAAGATGCCCCGATGAACCCACATATCAGGCTTGCCTTGGGGGACGAAGTGAAGCTGTTGGACTTCGTAAAGCCGGTTAAATACCGCCTGTACTTGGAAATTTGGACTAGTATTAGTCCATATGAAAAAATCGTTCTCAGACACGATTGCACGCTTCACTGACTTGCTGATGGATGCCGTCTGTATCGTCGATGTGGACGGCTGCTTTGTGTTTGTCAGTTCTGCCTGTGAGCGCATCTTCGGCTACACCCAACAGGAAATGATCGGCATGCAAATGATCAATCTGGTGGTGCCGGCTGATCGAGACCGCACGCTGGCGGCGGCGCGCGCCATCATGGAAGGCCAGGCCAATTCCAGCTTTGAAAATCGCTACGTCCGTAAGGATGGCAAAATTGTCCACATCATGTGGTCAGCACGCTGGTCTGAGGCCGACCAGCTGCGTGTCGCCGTAGCTCGCGACATCACCGCCATGAAGCAGGCTGAATCCATGCAGGCTGCGCTGTATGCGATCTCTGAGGCAGCCAATGCGAGCGACGACTTGCTGACCATGTTCCAGCGCATACACCAGATCCTCGGCGCGCTGTTGCCGGCGTCCGGATTCGCGGTCGCTTTACGAGGAGAATACGGCCATCCCTTGCAGTTCACCTATCATGCGGACGCTAACGGTCCCGTGCCGCAGCACCCGCTAGCGCGCCTGCTGGCGGAGGAAGTGTTGCATGGCGGACTGCCGGTGCGAAGGACGCCGGCGCCCCTGCCTTATCCAACGGCGCCGTTGCAGGCGCTTGGGACGCCACAAGATTGTTGGATAGGCGCACCACTGGCAACTACGCAGGGTCTGATCGGCGTGTTGTTGTTGCAGAGCTGCGGCGAACAGAGCCAGATCGGCTATACCGACCAAGACCAGGACTTGCTGATGTTTGTGTCCAAGCAGGTGGCAACGGCGATCCAGCGCAAACAGCTCAATAGCAATCTACGCTTTATGGCCCAACATGACGAACTGACCCGACTGCCTAACCGTCGCCTGTTCCATGATCGGCTAGAGATGGCGCTGGCTCGGGCCCTGCGCCACAATAGCCTGCTGTCGCTGTTATTCATAGACCTGAACAAATTCAAGCAGGTAAATGACTTCTATGGCCATGCCTCCGGAGACTTGCTGCTGCGCGAAGTGGCACAGCGCTTGAAGGACTGCGTAAGAGAAACGGATACCGTGGCGCGTCTCGGCGGCGACGAATTCGTGATCATTCTGGAAGACGTGCTGGTGGCCGAGGACGCACTACAGATTCGGGAGAAGGTCCATCAGGTGCTGTGCGCGCCAATTTTTCTGGCGGATGGCAGCAGTCTGACCATCACTGCGAGCATCGGGGTCGCACACTACCCCGAGCATGGCGATGACATGCAGCAGTTAGTACGCCACGCAGATCAGGCTATGTACTCCTGCAAGTTGCAGAGGGTGCACGCGGAATGAACTTGTCATATTTTTTGTGTGAAAGTAGGGGGCTGTCGCGTCGTTGATCCGGGCCATCATCTCCTCGCGGTGCCGGTAGCTCAGCGGGTAAGCCACATACCAGCAAGTGCAGACCAAGATCACGTCGATCGTAAAGCGCCTCCCTTTAAAGTTGAGCATGTCGATTCGTCCACGGTCCGGGGCGTCACGGTCTAGCTGACCCGCCCGACCGCTGGGCTGAGGTGACCGAACCCGCCGTTCCTTCCCTTTGATGGTCAAGGCGGCTTGCATGCCGTAAGTTCCCCGCTGCACCGGGACGTCGCGGCGGCCGCAGCAGGCCATCGCCAGCGAATGGGCGGCCGGCGGCAGAGCGCCGCAATAGCATATTTCATACGGCCATTTTCTCTCCAATTGTCACGTTTTGGACGATGCTGCTTTGCTGCGACAACCCGCCGGGCAAGCATATTTTCCGCTGTTCAATGCATGCCATCAATGCTATTTATATCGGCAGCGATAGCCCTGTTCCATCCAGCGCCGCGGCGGCCGGGGAGCGTCGCGGCGCGTCGGTTCCGCGCGCCAAGGCTCAATGCGAGGTCCTTATGTCAGCTCAGCAAAAGTCCCATCCGTGTCACGGGCCCTGGCGCGGCAACGGCCGTGCGCTGCCGCGCCAGGGCCTGGCCTGCGTGACCCTCTGCGTGCTGATCGGCGCGGCGGCGGCCCGCGCCGACGACGTGCCGGCCCAGGACTTCATCAACTTGTCGCTCGAGGAACTCAACAACTTCCGCGTCACCTCGGTGTCAAAAAAAGAGGAGCTGCTGGCCGACGCCCCGGCCTCGATCTACGTGATCACGGGCGAGGCGATACAACGGTCCGGCGCGCGCAGCCTGCCCGAGGCCCTGCGGCTGGCGCCTAACCTGCAAGTGGCACAGATCGACGCCAACCAATACGCCATCAGCGCGCGCGGCTTCAACTCCGGCACGGCCAATAAATTGCTGGTCATGATAGATGGCAGGACGGTCTACACGCCCCTGTATTCCGGCGTGTTCTGGGACGCCCAGAACACCATGCTGCTGGATATCGACCGGATCGAGGTGATCAGCGGTCCCGGCGGCACCGTCTGGGGCACCAACGCCGTCAACGGCGTGATCAATATCATCACCAAGGCGGCCCAGCAGACCGAGGGGGAGACCGCGCGCTTTTCGACCGACAACACCGGCACCAGCGTCGAGGCGCGCCGCGGCGCCGCGTTCGACGGCGGCGCCTATCGCCTGTACGTTAAGGCAGAGCGCTGGCTGCAGACCATCGAGGCCGACGGCGTCGCCAGCGCCGACGGCTGGACCAACAGTCAGGCCGGCTTCCGCAGCGACTGGCACGGCGCGCTGGGCGACGTCAGCGTGATGGGCGACGTCTACCAGGGTGCCGAGCAGGCGCAATCGAACGCGCCGGGCGCGACCCGCATCGCCGGCGCCAACACCATCGTGCGCTGGGAACGCGGGCTGGACGACGGCGCCCATCTGCACCTGCAAACCTATCTGGACCGGACCACCCGCGACGTACCGGGCGCCTATGTGGACGCGCTCAACACGCTGGATCTCGATCTGCAGTATTCCACTGCCGAGGTCGACGGCCTGCAGTCCACCGTCGGCGGCGGCTACCGCGTGAGCGCCGACCGGGTCGACAGTTTGGGCCTGGCGGCCTTCCTGCCGGCCCGCCGCACCCTGCACTGGGCGAATCTGTTCGGCCAGCAGGAGCGCGCGCTGGGCGCCGGCTGGCGCCTGATCGCCGGCCTGCGGCTGGAGTCGAACGACTATAGCGGCCTGGACTGGCTGCCCAATCTGAAACTGGCGTGGAGGCCGGCGCCCGAGCGGATGGTGTGGCTGGGGCTGGCGCGCACGGCGCGCGCGCCGTCGCGCCTCGACACCGATCTCTATGCCCCCGCCAAGCCGCCGTTCCTGATCGCCGGCGGCCCCGATTTCCGCTCCGAGATCGCCTACACGCTGGAGCTGGGCCTGCGCGGCCAGGCCGGCCCCGGCTGCAGTTATTCCTTGGTCGGATTCCTCAGCCGCTACCAGTGGCTGCGCAGCCTCGGCATCAACAGCGCCGGCGCCCTGATCCTGGAAAACCGTGTCGACGGCCAGGTGCGCGGCGTCGAGGCCCATGCCAGCTATGCGGCCACGCCGTCCTGGTCGCTGGAGGCGGCGGCGACCCTGTTGCACGAGGACTTCGACGGGCCGGTGGCGCAGTCGCTGCCCGGCGACGACCCGGTGAGCCAGCTCAGCCTGCGGTCCAAGTGGCAGCTGGACGCCCACCGCCAGCTCGACCTGGCGCTGCGCCACGTGGGGGCCTTGCCGGCGCCGATGGTGAGCGCCTACACCACGCTCGACCTGCATCTGGGCCTGCAGCTGTCGCCCGCCACCGAGCTGCAGCTGGGGGCGAGCAACCTGCTGAACCGGCGCCACACCGAATATCCGGCCGGCGCGGGCGTGCCGTTGGGGCAGTCCATCGTCATCGAGCGCGCCCTCGAGCTCACCCTGACGGCGAGGTTCTGATGTGGCGCCTGCTGTGCTGTCTGATGCTCAGCGCCGGTTCGGCGCTGGCCGTCGACGGCGCGCCGGCCGATATCGAAAACCAGATCAAGGCCTCCTACCTGTACAAGTTCGCCACCTACGTCGACTGGCCGGCCGGCGACGCGGAGCAGTCCGGCGCGCCGCTGACGATAGGGGTGATCGGCGCCGACAGCCTGGGCGAGGAGCTGAAAAAACTCAGCCTCAAGTACGCCGTCAGGAACCGTCCGGTGCAGGTGCGCATGCTCAAGCCGGGCGGCCCGCTCGACGGCCTGCAAATCCTCTTCGTCGGTCAGCACGCCGACGCGCGCGCCCAGGCCCTGATCGACAGCGTCGCCGGCCAGCCGGTGCTGACCGTCACCGAGTCGGCCGGCATGCTCGCCGCCGGCAGCGTGATCAACCTGGTGCGGGTCGATGAACGGATACGCTTCGAGGTGTCGCTCAGCCACGCCAAAAGCGGCGGCCTGAAAATCAGTTCGCGCCTGCTCGACGTGGCCTACAAGATAGAAGGGAAAGCGCCATGATCAGATCCCCCCGGCTGCGCTCGCTGCGCCAGAAACTGCTGTTGATGGTGATGCTGGTCAACCTCTGCACGCTGCTGGCGGCCGGCCTGGCCCTGCTGTACCACGATCTGCTGGACACGCGCGCCAAGACGGCCGCCGAACTGGTGGCCCTGGCCAACGTGCTGGGCCAGGGCAGCGTCAGCGCGCTGGAGTTCGCCGACCCCAAGGTGGCCGCCGACAACCTGGCCCAGTTGCGCGCCGCGCCGGACATCGTCGCCGGCGCCATCTTCACGGCGCAGGGGCGGCTGTTCGCCAGCTACGCGGCCGAGCCGGGCCAGCGGCAGGACCTGCCGGCGCGGCCCGGCGCGGCCGGCTTCGCCTTCCGCGGCGACGAGCTGCGGGTGTTCCAGCCCATCGGCGGCGCCGGCGGTGCCGTCGGCACGGTGTTCCTCGAACAGCGCTACGATTTGTCGGCGTGGCTAGGCGCCTACCTGGCGATCCTGGCGGCGGTGCTGCTGGCCAGCCTGGCGTTCGGCCTGCTGATCTCGACCCGCCTGCAGCGCTGGATCACCGGGCCGGTGCTGGCCGTGCGCGACGTGGCGCGCCAGGTCATGCAGCAGCGGGCCTACCACCTGCGCGCGCCCAAGACCACCGAGGACGAGGTCGGCCAGCTGGCCGAAACCTTCAACGGCATGCTGGCCGCGCTGGAGCACGAGATCGCCGAGCGCAGCGGCGCCGAGCAGGCCGTGCGCAACCTCAACGCCGACCTCGAGGCGCGCGTGCGGGCGCGCACCGAGGACCTCGAGATGGCCAACCGCAGCCTGGAGCTGCGCACCGCCGAGGCCGAGAGCGCCAACCGCGCCAAGGCCGACTTCCTGGCCAATATGAGCCACGAGATCCGCACGCCGATGAACGGCATCCTCGGCCTGGCCTATCTGCTGGACCGGCGCGCGCTGGACGCCGACGCGGCCGAGCTGGTCAGGAAGATCCGCAACGCCGGCCGCTCGCTGCAGGCCATCATCAACGACATCCTGGACTTTTCCAAGATCGAGGCCGGCCGCCTCGAGATCGAGCACGCGCCGTTCCGCCTGGCCGACGTGTTCGACAACCTGGCCAGCATCATGGCCGCCAACGCCGGCGACAAGGACATCGAACTGTCGATCGCGCCGCCGCCGAGCGTGGCCGGCCAGTTGCTCGGCGACGCCCTGCGGCTGGAGCAGGTCTTGATCAACCTGAGCGGCAACGCCATCAAATTCACCGAGCGCGGCGCGATCAAGCTGGGCGTGGCCTTGCTGAGCCAGGACGAGAAGCTCGTCACGCTGCGCTTTTCCATCGCCGACACGGGCATCGGCATTCCCTTCGAGCAGCAGGCGCACATCTTTTCCGCCTTCTCCCAGGCCGACGCCTCGACCACCCGGCGCTACGGCGGCACCGGCCTGGGCCTGACGATCTGCCGCCACCTGGTCGAACGCATGGGCGGCGAGATCGGCGTGATCAGCGCGCCCGGCCGGGGCAGCGAGTTCTGGTTCACCATCCCCTTCGCCTGGGACGCCCAGGCCGACTACGCGCCGCCCGAGCTGGCCAGGCTGGACGTCTTGATCGCCGACGACAGCGACGTGGCGCGCGACAACCTCATGCTCACGGCCCGCTCGGTCGGCTGGAATCCCACGATGGCCGACAGCGGCGAGGCGGCGCTGGAAAAGATCATGGCCAGGCACGCCAGGAGCGGCGCTTACGACGTCCTGCTGGTCGACTGGAAAATGCCGGGCATGGACGGCTTGCAGCTGGCCGCCCGCCTGCGCCTGACCCTGCGCGAGCAGGCCGCGCCCATCGTGCTGATGGTGACGGCCTTCTCGCGCGACGAGCTGAACCGTCAGGCCGAGGTCGATTGCGTCGACGGCATCCTGAGCAAGCCGGTGACCGGCTCGATGCTGTACAACAGCGTGGCGGCGGCCCTGAAAAAACGCGGCCGCGGCCAGGACGCCGGCGCGCCCGGCGCGTTCGACCCGCTGCTCGAGCGCATCCCCGGCGTGCGCGCGCTGGTGGTCGACGACAGCGACATCAACCGCGAGGTGGCGCTACGCATCCTGAGCGCCGAGGGCGCCCTGGTCGCCGTGGCGAACGACGGCAAGGCCGCGCTCGCATGGCTGGGCCTGCACCCGCACGAGGTCGACATCGTGCTGATGGACGTGCAGATGCCGGAAATGGACGGCTACGAGGCCACCCGTCAGCTGCGCGCCCTGCCTGGCGGCGCCAGCCTGCCGGTGGTGGCGCTGAGCGCCGGCGCGTTCAAGGCCGAGCAGGAGGCCGCGCGCGAAGCCGGCATGGACGCCTTTGTTGCCAAGCCCTTCAACGTCGACGAGTTGATCGCCACCATCCAGCGCCTGACCGGTTGCGCGCCGGTGGCGGCGGCGCCAGCGCCGGCCGACGCGGCGGCGCCGGCGGATTGGCCCGGCATCGCCGTCGGCAAGGGCCTGGAGATCTGGAAGGAGCTGGCGGTCTACCAGCGTTTCCTGCGCAAATTCAGCGCCGACTATGGCGGCTGCGGCGACCTGCTGGCCGGCCGCCATGCCGCCGGGGACCGCGCCGGCGCGCTGGCGCTGTGCCACAAGCTCAAGGGCGCGGCGGCCAACCTGGCCCTGCACGAGGTGGCGCAACGGGCCGGTGCGCTGGAACGGGTGTGGCACGCGGCCGGCGATGCGGGCGCGCCGCTGGACGCGCTGGGCGCGGCGCTGGCGACGGCCCTGGCCTCGATTGCCGGCTTCGCCGCAGAACCGTCGGCACCGGATGCGCCGCCCGCCGGGGACGGCGCCGCGGCGGCCGCCCTGATGCGCGAACTGCTGGCGGCCCTCGACGGCGACACGCCGGACCGCGCGTCCGCCTTGCTGGCGACGCTGGCGCCGCTGTTGCCGGCCGGGGTGGCCGACACGCTGGGCGAGCACATCGACAATTTCGATTTCCGCGCCGCCGAGGCCCTGGTCCGGCAGGCGGTGGCGCAACTTGGCATGGCATTGGAGGAATGAACTATGGCCACCGGACCGATCTTGATCATTGACGACGAACCGAGCAACCTGGCGATACTCAAGCAAATCCTCGCCGCCGACTACGCGCTGGTGTTCGCCCGCAACGGCCACGACGGCCTGGCCGCCGCGCGCAAGCACCGGCCCATCCTGATCCTGCTCGACGTCCAGATGCCCGACATGGACGGCTACGCGGTGTGCCGCCGGCTGAAGGCCGAGGCGCTGACGGAAAACACGCCGGTGATCTTCGTGTCGGCGATGAGCGAGGTCGGCGACGAGGCGGCCGGCTTCGCCTGCGGCGCGGTCGACTACATCATCAAGCCGGTCTCGCCGGCGCTGGTGCACGCGCGCGTGCGCACCCACCTGTCGCTGGTGCGGGCCGCCACGCTGGAGCACTATGTGTGCCAGCTCGAGCTCGAGCGCGTCAAGACGGCCCGCCTGAGCCGCATCCAGTCGGTGCTGAGCGGCACCAACAGCGCCATCGTCAGGATACACGAGCCGCAGGCGCTGCTGCAGGAGGCTTGTCGGGTCGCCGTCACCCACGGCGGCTTCGGCGCCGCCTGGATCGGCCTGGCCGGCGCCGACGGCGCCATCGCGCTGTCGGCCAGCGACAGCGCGCTGCCCGAGCCCGGCCCCGCGGCGCCGGCGTGGGGCATCGTCCGGCAAGTGCTCGCCAGCGGCGCGGCCGTCGTCTGCGAGGACGTCTGCCGCCACGGCGACTATGGCCCGGACTGCGACGCGGCGCGCGCGCGCGGCTTCCTGTCGCTGGTCGGCATGCCGCTGCGCTCGCCCGAGCGGGTACTCGGCGTGCTGGTGCTGTATGCGCGGGAGGCGGCCATTTTCGACGAGGAGGAGATGAAGCTGCTGGGCGAACTGGCCGGTGACATCTGGTTCGCCCTGAACGCGATCGACAACGCCAAGCGGGCCCACTTCCTGTCCTACTACAACGCGCTGACGGAGCTGCCGAACGCCACGCTGTTCCTCGACCGGCTCGACCAGATCGTCAGCGGCGCGCGGCGGGCCGGCAACGCGGCCTTCGTCATCGCCCTCAACCTGGAGCGCTTCAAGCAGATCAACGACCTGCTGGGCCGCCATGTCGGCGACCGGGTGCTGCAGACGATCGCCAAGCGCCTGCGCGAGGAGCTGGCGCGGCCCTGCACCCTGGCCCACCTGGGCGCCGACAACTTCGCCCTGGCCGGCGACAAGGGCGTCGACGAGGACATCAGCCCGCTGTGCCTGCAGATCGTCAACCTGGTGGGCGGCCTGATGAGCGTCGACGGCCAGACGGTGCAGGTGTCGGCGCGGCTGGGCGTGGCGGTCTACCCGAACGACGCCGGCGACGCCGAGTCGCTGTTCCGCAACGCCGAGGCGGCGCTGAAGCAGACCAAGAGCGTGCTGGCGCGTTTCCTTTACTACTCGCAGGAGCTGAATGCGCGCAACGCCGAAAAACTCGTGTTGGAGAAATTGCTCAAGCAGGCCATCGACGACGCGCAATTCGTGCTGCACTACCAGCCCAAGGTCGACACCCGCACCGGCCAGATCGCCGGCGCCGAGGCGCTGATACGCTGGCGCCATCCGGTGCTGGGCATGGTGCCGCCCGACAAGTTCATTCCGCTGGCCGAGGAGACCGGCTTGATCGTGCCCATCGGCGCCTGGGTGATCCGCGCCGTCTGCGCCCAGCAGGCCGCCTGGCGCGACGCCGGCGTCGACATCGTGCCGGTGGCCCTCAACCTGTCCGCGCTGCAGTTCCGCGAGGGCAATGTGCTCGACGCGCTGCAGGGCGCCCTGGCCGCGCACGCCCTGGACCCGACCTGGCTGGAACTGGAACTGACGGAAACGCTGGTCATGCAGGACGCCGAGGCCGCCCAGAACACCATGCGCGCCTTCGGCCACCTGGGGCTGCGGCTGTCGTTGGACGACTTCGGCACGGGCTACTCGTCGCTGGCCTACCTGAAGCGCTTTCCCTTCCAGTATGTGAAAATCGACCGGGCCTTCGTGACCGACATCACGCACAACCCGGACGACGCCGCCATCGCCACCGCTATCATCGCCATGGCCCACTCGCTGCACATGGAGGTGATCGCCGAGGGGGTCGAGACGGAGTCCCAGTTGAACTTCCTGCGCCAGCGCCAGTGCGACTACATCCAGGGCTATTATTTCAGCCGGCCGGTGCCGGCCGACGATTTCCGCGCCATGCTGTGCCAGGGCAAGCACCTGGAATTCGCGCCGACGCCCGCCGAGCGCGAGCGCACCCTGCTGGTCGTCGACGACGACCCGGCCTTCCTCGCGGCGATACGCCGCAGCCTGCGCGGCGAAGGCTACCTGGTGCTGACGGCGGCCAGCGGCCAGGAGGCGCTCGAGCAACTGGCCACCCACGCCGTGCAGGTGGTGCTGTGCGATCAGCTGGTGCAAAAGCGCGGCGGCAAGAGCTTCCTCGGCATCGTCGCGCAGTTGTATCCTGACACCATGCGCATCGTGCTGAGCGGCTACACCGAGTTGCACTCGGTGCTGGACGCCGTCAACCGCGGCGAAATTTACCGCTTCCTCACCAAGCCGTGGGACGACAAGGTCTTGCGGCAAAGCATCAACGACGCCTTCAGCCGCTACCGGCCCGGTCCCTCGTCGGCGCCGCAGCTCCAGGACCAGGCGCCAGGAGTCCAGCGGTGTGTGGAGGGCCTCGGTCAGCACCATTAGTCCTGGTTCGAAGTCGTACTGCTCGTTGGCCGCGCGCAGACGCTCGAAATGGCCGGGCAGTGCGCCGCACAGCATGGCGCGCTCCTCTTGCCGCAAGCGCCCGGCCTTGGCCTTGTCGTCGCTGAGCAGGGCGGCGAGTTGCGCCAGCACCTGGTCGCCCTGCTCCGGGTTGATGGCGGATGCTGTCGCGTTGTTGATTCAGGGACGGAATTTTCCAGGAAAGGAAAGGCGATGCCTCAAACCGGACGGACCTGTCCTGCCAACGCATAAAATTGGTCGGCAGACGACATCGCGTCGGCGCCATCGCTTAGCACCGAGCGCAGGAATAAATTCAGGCGCGCATCGACCAGTCGCTGAGACGGGTTTCTGGGCGCGCTGTCCCAAGCCAAGCCGTCAGGCCATAGGTGCTCGCCTGCTATGCACGCAATAAAATAGGCAGGGAGCAGGTCCGGTGCTACATCGCAGCGCAACTTCGCGCGGACGCGGCGATCGGCGAAATACTTGGCCAAGGTGGCGCGGGTCTGGTCGACGCCTAGTCCCTGAGCGGCATGCTCCATTTCCGAGTTGCTTCCCGCTTCGGCCAACATCAATCGCCGCATCTGGCGCACCTGGGGATCGGCCAGAAAACGCAGGTAGGCCAAGCCGAAGCCGCGCAGCACATTGCCGATGGCATGTTCCGGGTCGAGCGCTTGCTGGTCGTCGATGAAGCGGCGCCGCATCTCGCTGATGACGGCGCGGAACAGCCCGGCCTTGCCGCCGTATCCCAGGTAGATGGTGCGTACCGAGACGCGCGCCTCGCTGGCGATCGCCGCCAGACTGACACGTTGATAGCCGCGCTCCAGAAATAGCGTCCCGGCGACTCTGATCAGATGGATTTTGCGTTCGTCCATCTCACCTTTGCGCGGCCGGCCGGCGGCGCCGGGCCGGCCCGCGCCAGCCGGCTCCTGCGCCGTATGCCAGATGATGTCGTCCATGCCGGCGGGTCAGATCGCGGATGGGGATTGCGGCGCGACGAACGCCAAGCCCTCCTCGAACGAGCGCAGCACCATGTCCACATGGCGCTGCACCTCTTGATACTGAACTTCCGACTCGTCTTGCGGCGCACGGATGGCGACCAGCATGGCATTGGGCAGCAGCCCGCGCAATTCACCCATCGCCTGACTCCAGGACCCGAGTGCGTCGTTCAATGGCGAAGGAACAAACACGGTCGCCACCAGGTTGGCTTTTTCCGGCTCGTGCTCTTCATGGGGCAGGGGCAGCGCGATGCTGCGCGCGTCGACGCCGGCTTCGCGCAGGGCGCGTGCCAGCAGTTCGCTGACAAGGTCGTCGCGCTCCAGGGCCAAGCCAGCGCATAGCACGATGGAGTGTTGTGGCACTTCGAGCGAGCCTTGCCAGCGCCCCAGGCGTGCTTCGCGCAGTTGGCGCAGGTGGGCACCGACATTGGCGTCGAGAAGCGACACATGGCGTCGGCGCCGCTTTGGCAGCGGCTCCGCAGTCGATGGTGCCAAAGTTTCCGCGACCTCCGCGACGGTACGACGGATATGTTCCTGCTGCGGCGCGTCGATCTTGCCGACGCGCAGTTCAGCAACGGCGAGTGCCAAGCCAGGCAAAAGGACATGGTCGCAATAGCGGGCAAAGCTGGCGCGCCGCAGAAAGGCGCTGGAGTCGCGCAGGATGGCGGTGATCTCGCCCGACAGGGCGCGCTGGAAAAAGCGCTGCGCGGCCGTCACGTTGGGCGCTTCCCCGAGCAGGATGGAGAGCGGTTCCAGCGCGCGCACATGACGCCCGGCAACCACCAGGCAGACGGTCAGCGGGGTGGAAATCAACAGGCCGACCGGGCCCCAAAGCGTCCCCCAGAACAGTGCCGACACCACCACCGCCAGTGGCGAAATGCCGGTGCTGTGACCGTACACTTTGGGCTCGATGAAGTTGGCGACGGTCAGCTCGATCAGCGCAAACATGGCCACGCAGCTGATGGTCAGGCTCCAACCGGGATCGATGGCGGCCACGAAGACCGTAATGAAGGCGCCGCTGCCCAGCGCGCCAAGGTAGGGGACGAAACGCAGCAGGCAGCCGAGCGCGCCCCACAGAACGGCATGGGGAATGCCGAGACCCCAGAGTGCCAAGCCGATGGCGAGGCCAAAGGCGGCATTGACCACGAATTGTGAGAAGAAAAAGCGCGACACTCCCTGGGCCGCGTCGGCCAGTGCTCGCACCGTACGACTGGTTTCAGTCTGGCCGGCCAGGCGGATCAGGCGGTCCTGAAGCGAGTCGTGCTCCAGCAGGATGAACAGCAGCAGCACCAGCACCAAGCCGGTCTCGCCGATCGGCCCCCATACGAGCGAGAACAGGCGCGCTAGCGTGTCGCCGGTGGAGGGGCGGGTAGGGCGGATCTCCACCGGGATAGGCTGACGGGATGCCGCCGCCGTCAGCGGCTGGCCGGACTCGGCACCCGGCACCGACGGCTCCGTCGCGTGCAGATTCGCCTCCATCCAAGTAAATGGGCGTTCGGCCTGCGCGCTCAACTGACCGGCTTTTTGACGGAGAGCGGTCTGGTATTGCGGCAACTCGGTGGTGACGCTCACCAGTTGCACGGTGAGGATGGCGCCAATTCCCGCCGCGCACGCGCCGACTAGCAGTAGTGCGGTCAGCGTGGCGGGCACGCGCCGCATGCCGCGATGGCTCAGGGCTCGGATCAAGGGCGCGACGATCAGGCTGAGGATGAGCGCCAGGGCAATCGGCTGGAGGATGGCTCGGCCAGCATACAACAGGCCGAGGATGCAACTTGTGCTGACTATGGCTGGCACTTTCAGGCGCGTGCGGGAGGCTGGGTTAGGCATGGCAGGGATGAGGGCAGGCTGATTGTTGCCAAATTATATCATAATGACGCATGTGTCATTATATTTGTCGGCCTTCCATGCTGGATGGTGGATCAACTATGCGGATCGCTCCCGCTTCCTGCGCGGGAGTAGCCCGATGTTTCCTCGGTTTCGCCGTGCCTGCAATTTTAAAGTGACAACAACGTCATAATGACGCTATAATCATTATGTATTGATTGAGGCGAGGCGCCCCCGTCAAATACCCTGCATATTTGAGAGGAGCAGAAAATGACGTCGACAATCCGCGTGGCTTTGTGGCCTATCTTGGCCATGGATTTTTTGTTCTAGGGAGCTGCGCATGCGAACCGTATATGAATGCGCGCTGCCCATACAGGCTGCGGCATTGTCGCTGGAAGACCGGGTGGGCCAGCTTAGCGTTCACCAGGCGATGTTTCGGCTTGGGCGGCAGGTGACCGATAAGGAGCGCCTGGCCCGGCCATCCCCTTGGTTGGAGCATGCGACATGAAGCTGCGCCGTGTGACGCTAGGCTTGTGCGGATCGGCGATACTGGCCCTGGCACTGAATACCGTGCTGATTGTGCTGATTCAGCAGGACTATCGCCAGTCCGTGCGCGTCCAGGAGCAACGCCAACTCGCGCTGACCCTGAACTATGGCGTGCAGCAAGAGGCCGAACAGTTGGTGAGCCTGGCGCGCGCCTATGCCGTCACCGGCAACGCACGTTATCTCAGCTATTATTTCGATATCCTGGAGATCCGCTCCGGCAGCAAGGCGCCGCCGGCCGGCTTCGACCCGGCGACCTACTGGAAGGACGTCATCGCCGGTCGCCGTTTGCACCGCCTGCCGGACGGTGGGGTGCGTAGTTCGCTGGGAGCGCGCATGCAGTCGCTGGGTTATGGCGCGGAGGAGTTCGCTGCGCTGGCGCGGGTGACGCGGACCACAGAATCCTTGCAACAGGTCGAAAAGATGGCATTCGGCGCGGCCCAGGGCCTGACGTATGACACGACCCAGGGCCGTTTCGGCGAAGGCTCACCACGTCTGGATGTGGCCAGCAGGCTGGTACATAGCGAACAGTACAACCGGTTGCAGGCCGAGTTGTCCGATGCGCTGGCGGCCTTGGCTGGTGCCACCGAACGGCGCACCGGCGCCGAAGTGCAGGCAGCCCAGAACCGGCTTGATCGGTTGATCCGCGCCACCCTTGCCTGCCTGCTGGCCAGCTTGGCGCTGGTGCTGACGGCGGGCTGGGTATTGCAGCGCCAGGTGCTGCACCCAATCAGGCGTCTGTCGCGCGCTGCCACCGAGCTGGCACGCGGTAACTACGGGACGCGGGTCGGCGGCGGGCTGGCCGGGACTGGGGCAAATACTGGCTTCGGAGTAGAGGAACTGGCGGTGTTGGGCAGCGCCTTTAACGGCATGGCCAGCGCCATCGAGCAGGATCTGCACCGCCGCGCGGCCGTGCAGAGCGAACTAGAGCGGGCGCGGCTGCATTCGGAGGAGGCCAGCCGCGCCAAGTCCATGTTCCTCGCCAATATGAGCCATGAAATTCGCACGCCGATGAATGCCATCATCGGCATGGCCTACTTGGCGCTGCAGACCGATCTGAGCCCGCGCCAGCATGGTTATATCAGCCAGGTACACCAGGCCGCGACGGCTTTGCTGGACATCATCAACGACATCCTTGATTTCTCCAAGGTGGAAGCCGGCAAGATGGAGCTGGAGCTGGCCCCCTTCCGGCTGGAAGAAGTACTGGGTAGTGCCTTAGCCCTGGTGCAGCAGGGTTGCCAGGACAAGGGTCTGGAACTGGTCCTGGACCTGGCGGAGCGCGAGCTGGTCGCCGAGGGCGGCATGTTGCTGGGCGATGCGCTGCGCTTGCGCCAGGTGCTGACTAATCTCCTGACCAACGCGGTCAAGTTCACCGATTGCGGCTGCGTGCATCTGGCGGTGCAGGTCGAACGGCGCGATGCCGATAGCGTGGCGCTGTATTTCACCGTGCGCGATACCGGCATCGGCATGGACAAGGAGCAACTGGGCCGGCTGTTCCAGGAATTCAGCCAGGCCGACGGCTCGACCACCCGCAAATATGGTGGTACCGGCCTGGGACTGGCGATTTCGCACAAGCTGGTGAGTCTGATGGGCGGCCACATTTGCGCCGACAGCACGCCCGGCCAGGGTGCGCGCTTTACGGTGGCGCTGCGGCTGGCGCGCGCCCCGGCGCAGCCCTTGCCGGCCTTGCCGCCGACGCTCGCCGGTTTGCGCGTACTGGTGGTGGACGATCAGGCGGCGAGCCGCTTGGCGCTGCAAAACCTGTTACGCGCCTTGGGCGTGGACGGCGCCATCGACGTGGCGCCCTGCCTGGACGAGGCGCGCATGCGCTTGCAGGCGGCGCAGCACGGGCGCCGTCCCTATCAGTTGCTGTTGCTGGACTGGGATCTGGCGGGACAGGATGGCAGCGACTGGCTTGCGGCGCTGGCCGCCAAAGACATGGCCTTGCCGCCGGTGGTGGCGTTGACGGTGGGCGACCCGGAGCGTGCCGTAGCGGCCGTCGGGCGCTTCGGTGTGCTGGACTGCCTGGCCAAGCCCGCACAGCCGGCAACACTGCGGCGGCTCCTGAGCCAGCTGCTGGGCGCGCCAGTGTGTACCCCGGCTGTCCAAGTCCAGGCGACGCCCAGCCTGCACGGCATGCGGGTGCTGCTGGTCGAGGACCACGCCACCAACCGTCAACTGGCGCATGAATTGCTGACCATGCGTGGGGTGCAGGTGGAGACGGCCGAACACGGTGAAGCGGCGCTGGCACGCCTGCAGGCGTCGCCGCCCGAGCATTTCCACGTAGTCCTGATGGACTTGCAAATGCCTGTGATGGACGGCTACGAAGCGACCCGCCGCCTGCGTCAGGAGCGCCGCTATGCCGGATTGCCGGTGATCGCCATGACCGCGCATGCGCTACCTGAGGAGCGCGAACGCTGCGCGGCGGCCGGCATGAACGGGCACATAGGCAAGCCTATCGAGCCCGACCAACTCTATGCTACGTTGGCCCGGCACTACGATACACCGCAACAGACAACCGGCGCCGATACGCTGCCGGATGCAGTCCTGTTGCCGCTGGCGCCGATCGCCGGGCTGGACCAGGGGGCCGGCCTGCGCCGCGCCGGCGGCCAGCCGCAGTTGTACCGGCGCTTGCTGGCAGCGTTCGTCGGCGACTTCGGCACCGCATCGGCCACGCTGGCGGCGCAGCTGGCCGATGGCGACTGGCAATCGGCCGAGCGGTTAGCACATACGTTGCGCGGCATGGCCGGCACGCTCGGTGCCGGCCCGGTGGCTCAGCTAGCCGGGCAGCTGGAGCAGGATTGCAGGTTGCACGTGGTCGATTTGTCCACGGCTACCCTGCGACGTCTGGCACCGCCTCTGCAGGCATTGCTGGCGGCGCTGGCGGCCCAGCAGGAGACGATTGCGCTGGAATGCATGGAGCCGCCGGATGCCGGCGCAGCCATCGACCCGGGCTGGCTTCCCCGCCTGCAGCGCATGCTGGCAAGCTGTGACGGCGAGGTTCTATCGCTCTGGCAAGCCTGCCAACCTGAACTGGCGCGCAGGTTTGGCCGGGCCGCCGCGCGCCGTATCGGCGCGGCACTCGAACAATTCGATTTTGACCAGGCGCTGGCTGTTTTGGCCGCCGCCACCGCAACCCAGGACCCGCAGTCATGAATACCACGATGACCGTTTCATCTTCCCGCCCCACTGTGCTGGTGGTGGACGACACTCCCGCCAACCTCAGCCTGTTGGCGGACTTGTTGCGCGACCAGTACCGCGTACAGCTGGCCAACAGCGGCGCCAAAGCCATCGCGCTGGCGCAGGCCGAGGCGCCCGACCTGGTGCTGCTGGACGTGATGATGCCCGGCATGGACGGCTATGAAGTCTGCCGCCGCCTGAAGGCCGACGCCCGCCTGGCCCAGGTGCCGGTGCTGTTCCTGACCGCGCGCGCCGGGGTGGAAGACGAGCAGCACGGCCTGGCGCTGGGCGCGGTCGACTTCATCCACAAGCCGATCAGCCCGCCGATCGTGGCGGCGCGTGTCAAGGCCCAGCTGGCGGTCAAGGCCTGGCAGGACTTCCTGCGCCGGCAGAACGGCCAGCTGCAGACGCAGGCCAGCGAACGGCTGGCGGAAATCTACCAGTTGCAGGACGCCGCCATCGACGTGATGGTGTCGCTGGCCGAGTTCCGCGACGAAAACACCGGCAACCACGTGCGCCGCACGTCCGAATATGTGCGTCTGCTGGCTACCGACCTGGCCGGCCAGCCCGGCTACGAGGATCAGCTGACGCCGGAGCTGATCGAACTGATGACCAAGTCGGCGCCGCTGCACGACATCGGCAAGATCGCCATTCCCGACCATATCCTGCTCAAGCCCGGCAAGTTCGAGCCGCAGGAATGGGCCATCATGCAGACCCACGCCCAGCGCGGCTACGACATCCTGAACCGGGCAGGCCACCGCATGGGCGTGCGCGGCCAGTTCCTGGAGGTGGCGATGCAGATCGCTGGCGGCCACCACGAAAAATGGAACGGCTCCGGCTATCCGCGTGGTCTGAGCGGCACCGCCATCCCGCTGGCGGCGCGCCTGATGGCGGTGGCCGACGTCTTCGATGCATTGCTGGCGCGCCGGCCGTACAAGGAGCCGATGACGTCGGCGCAGGCGGCCGAATTGATCGCCGCCGGTTGCGGCGGGCATTTCGATCCGGCGGTGGTGGACGCTTTCCACCGGCAGTTGCCGGCCTTTGAGCAGGTCGCGCTGCAGCTGGCCGACGCGCCATGAATCGGCGCGGCCAGGCGCGCTGGCGGGGACTCAGAACAGCTGGATCAGGCGCAACTGGGTGAAGCTGCCTTGCTTGGAATTGCGCGACGCCGTGGTGTCGATGTACTGCACGGTCACGATGGTGTCGAGGCGCGGCAGTTGGGCGGTGTAGAACACGCCGGCATTGGTGGCGCGCAAACGGCTGGGGCCGAACGGATTCTGGTCGTCGTCCTGATACTGCTGCACGCGCAGCGCGTGCAGGCCGAACACGCCGATGTCGGTCTTGTAGCCGAGCGCCAGCTCGACCCCGAACCAGTTGCCGCTGCGGATGTGGTTATCCGTGTTGCGTCCGTTCAGGCCGAGCGACACCTTGGCCGCCAGCGCCACCTGCGGGGTCGGCAGATAGGCCAGTTGCAGCGCGGGGCGCAGCGTCTTGAAGTTGCCTTCGCCGATGTCGGGCTGGGGATCGCTGGCGTATTTCCCCGTCGGCAGCACCAGCGAGGCGCCGGCCAGCACGCGTACTTGCTCACCCACGTACTGCCAGCCGGCCATCAGTTCGGCGTCGCCGACGCCTTCGGTGACGCCGGTGGCGGAGCTGCCCTGGGCCGCCAGCGCGCCCTGGTAGTGCGCCGTGAACTGGCCCGCGACGGCGGCTTGCAGCTGCGGCGCGAGCGGCGCCGGCCAGTTCAGCGCGGGGGCCGCGCCGCGCAGCGTGATCGATTGGTACTTGCGGGCGTACGGCAGATCCAGCACGAAGACCAGGCGCCCGCCACCGTAGCGCTCCGCTGTCAGATAGGCAACAGCCAAGTCCTGGCGCTCCATATTGCCGTGGCCGTCCAGCGTGCTGCTGCCGGCGTCATAGCCGGGTGACAGCGCGGCCGGCAGGCCGGGCACGGCCAGCGTGCCGCCGGGCACCGGCAGGGTCAGCGCCTTGCCGTCGTCGCCCGTCACCTTTTGCACCGGGGCATAGGTGGTGGCCAGGCCCACGGCCCATCCAGTCTGGTCGGGCGGGGCGAAGATTTCGCCGCCCAGGCTGCCGGCCATGTTGTAGCGCGGTTCGAAGTTCTCGGCAGCGTAGGCGGCGCAGGCCGCGCCGCCCAGCAAGGCGAACAGCGCCGTTTTTTTCACTAAATTTTTTATCAAGTCGGTCATGTTGGTCTCCTGTTGTAGTTATCTGACGTCGTGCGGATCCGGCTGAAAAAAACCTGCCGCCGCCGTCGGCGGCAGGCAAACATCCCCCTGCGCCTACACGGGGATGGAGAGACTCGTGGACGCGCAAACAGGCGCGTTGCAGTCCAGCAGGGCCAGCGACTCGTGCACGATGCTCTGCAACTGGGACAAAGGTCCGTCGTGCAGCACGGTGCGGTCGGGTCGCACCACCGCCACCCAGCCGACCGGCGCCGCGCCGGGCACCAGCGCATCGGTCATGTCCTCCCATGACTGGCCGCCAGGGTCGGCTTGACCTCGGTGCCGCACCTTCAGCGTGGCGCCGCCGGCCTGACGCCAGGCCGAGCGTTGCGCCGCGCTCAGGTAGCCCGCCGGATCGCAGCCGAAGCCGATGATGACCAGCTTCTGTCCCAGCACGTCGTCACTGGGCACGCAGGGCGACAGGACATCGCGGCGCAGCAGGCCTTGCGGCAACTGGCCGCCGCGCACCAGTCGGGCGCCGCCGCGCCCGGGTTGGAACAGGCCGCGCCGGAAGCGGTTGTCCGGCTTGATCTGCAGGTCGCCGAACCAGCGCCGGGTCAGGGGCAGGCGCTGCAGCGTGGCCATCAGCCCGTGCACCGCGAAGGCGGTCAGCCGGTTGCGCGGCATCACCAGCCCGCCCATCAGCAGTGCCAGATTGATGATCGAGCGCGCGTGGGGGCGGCGCTCGGTGTCATAGCTGTCGAGCAAGGTCTGCGGCGCCCGCTCTTGCACCACCCAGGCCAGCTTCCAGCACAGGTTGGCGACGTCGCGCAGGCCGGCCACCAGGCCCTGGCCGACAAACGGCGGAGTGATGTGGGCGGCGTCGCCGGCGAGGAACACCCGGCCCTTGGAAAAGCGGTTGACGATACGGGCGTGGAAGCGGTACACGGCGGTGCGCTCGATGGTGATGTCCTCGGTCTTGCACCAGGGCGCCAGCAGGGCGCGGATGGTCTCGGGGCGCTCCATCTGCTCGCGCGTCTCGCCCGGTCGCAGCATGAATTCCCAGCGCTGGCGCCCGCCCGGCGCCACCATGTGCGGCGTCGGGCGGTGCGGGTCGCACAGGAATTCCACATGATCGATCGGATTGGGCACGTCGAGGGCGTCCACCACCAGCCAATCCTGGACGAAGGTCTTGCCCTCGAACGCCAGGCCAGCCAGGTGCCGCACGTGCGAGCTGGCGCCGTCGACGCCGACCAGGTAGCCGGCGTGCACCACGCAGCACTGGCCGTCGGCTTGGCGCAACGTGGCGGTCACGCCCTGTTCGTGCTGGGTGAAATCGACCAGCTCGGTGCTCAGCGCGGTCTGCACGCAAGCGTGGCCAGCCAGGCGCGCGCGCAGCACGCTTTCCAGTTCGGGCTGGTAAAACGTCGCCAGGCGCGGGTGGCCGTCAAGCTGCCCGGCCGTGTTGGCGCGCGCATACGCGCCGAACAGCGGCGAGTGCATCTGCACCTTGTCGATGCCGCAGGTGGCGAACGCCCCGTCCTCCAGTCCGGCCATCTGCAGGATGCGCAGGGCTTCGTTGTCGAGCGCGATCGCGCGCGGCGCCAGAAACGGCTCGGCCGCCTTGTCGATCACCAGCGTGCGCACGCCGTAGCGGCCAAGCAGGTTGGCGGCCGTGGCGCCGACCGGGCCCAGGCCCACCAGCAGCACGTCCACCTTGGCAGGCATAGCTTGATGCGATTGATTCATATGGTCTCCTTTGTTGTTGTATGTAGTTGTCGTGCTACGTTGTGGCGCCAAGCAGGTCCACCGCGAACGGGAAGCGTTTGAGCAGGGCCTGTGCGGGTTCGGCGTCGTCGACCGTGCAGCGCAGTTGCACCACACTGCCGCGCGCGGCGTCGGCCACGACGCGCAGCGTGGCACCGATGCCGTCCCGCGCCAGCAGCTGGCCCAGCACATGTTCGGCCGCGCGCATGCGCAGTTCCGCCTTGGCCACCTTGCCGACCGCCGTGAGCGCCATCTGCGGCAGGATTTCGATGCGGACCGGCACGGCGGCCCGCTCCGTGACCAGTTCGCGCGCCGCCGCCAGCAGCGCTGCGGCGTCGACGCTGGCGCCCGGCTTCAGGGTGACGTAGGCCACCGGCAATTCGCCGGCGTGCTCGTCCGGCTGGCCGACGGCCGCCGCCAGTGCCACGGCCGGATGGCGCAGCAGGGCGTCCTCGATCATGGCCGGATCGATGTTGTGGCCGCCGCGGATGATCAGGTCCTTGGCGCGGCCGGTCAGGTGCAGGAAGCCATCCTGATCCAGATAGCCCAGGTCACCGGTGTTGAGCCAGCCCGGCAGCAGCCAGATGTCGCGGTTGTCGCTGTCGCGCAGGTAGCCGGGGAACACATTGGGGCCGCACACCCCGATCACCCCGACTTCGCCGGGCGCGCAGCTTGCGCTGGCATGGCCGTCGCTGTTCAGTTTCCACGCCTGCAGTCGCTGGTGCGGCAAGCGCAAGCCCACGCTGCCGGGACGGCGCCCGAAGCCAGATGGATTGACGGCCGAGATACAGGCCGCCTCGGTCAGGCCATAGCCCTCGCACAAGGGGATGCCGGCGGCGGCCTCGAACTCGCGGGCCACGGACGGCGGCAGCGGCGCGGCACCGCAAAAGGCGTGGCGCAGCGAGCTGATGTCGGCGCCGTTGCGCGGTAGTGCGGCGAGGCTGGCGAAGATGGTGGGAACGGCGCTGAAGCTGGTGGCGCGGAAGCGCTCGACCAGCTGCCAGAAGTGCGTCATCACGCCCGGCCCCCGGTAGCCCTGCGGCGTCAGCAACACTACTTCCCAGCCTCCGTGGAAGGCGCCCAGGCCGGTGACCAGCGCGCCGTTGACGTGGAATAAGGGCAGGCCGCACAACACGACATGCGGATCCGGCTCCAGCCTTTGCAGCATGGTGGCGACGAAGGCCTCGTTCAGGTGGCTATGGATGGCGATCTTGGGCAGGCCGGTGGTGCCGCCCGTGTGGAAATAGGCGCATACGTCGGTGGGCTTGATGACGCGCCCGGACACCAGCCGGTCCGCCTCCTGAGCAGCCAGAGCGGTGTGGAAAGAGCGTACTTGCACGCCGCGACGGCGTGGCGCCGGGGCGGCTGCGCGCAACGCTTGCAGGGCGGCGCGCGCGGCCGGCTCGACGTAGGCGTCGAGTTCGACCACGAACACGGTATGGATGCCGGGGCAGCGCTCGACCACGGCCATGGCCTTGTTCCACAGTTCGCCGTCCGCTTGCGGCGCCAGCGTCACGAGCACTTCGGCCCCGGTGGCCTCGACCAGACTGGCGATGTGCTCCGCTTCCAGCAGCGGATTGAGCGGGCTGACGATGCCGGCCGCCTGCGCGCCCCACATGGCGTAGTGGGTTTCGGGCAGGTTGGGCAGCAGCAGGGCCACTGCCTTGCCGGGACGGATGCCGGCCTGATGGAATGCGTTGGCTGCTCGGGTGACGCCTTCCAACAGCTGTTGGTAGCCGAAGCGGAATTCGGGCGCATCGGGCGTGCCGCTCAGTACCAGGCGCAGCGCCGTGCGCAGCGGATATTGAGCGGCGGCCTGGCGCAGCAATTCGTAGGTGGTGTGGGCCGACAAATGTTCGGGCCACGGCGTTTTTTCGATGGCGTGTATGTCGGCCAGCGTGCGGATGGGCGCCGGCGCGGCGCGGCGATGGATATCGGACATGCAGTCTCCTTGGATCGGCAATTCAGGTGTAGTGGGGCAGCAGGATGACGCGGCCCGGCTCGCGTCGCTCGACGTGGCGATGCGCCCTGGCTGCCTGGCTGAGCGGATAGGGCACGATGCTCCCGGGCACGTCCAGCACCGGCGCCAACTCGGCCAGACGGGCCAGTGCCGCCGCGCATGGGCGGAACACGGTCCACGCATAGCGCACGCCGGGCGGCAGCCGGGCGGCCATGCGGCGGCGTTGCAGCCAGGCGCGGACCAGGCCGCCAGCCAGGCCGTGGCTGTCGACCTGGCCCAGCAGCGGATGCACGGTGCCGGCATGGCCGAGCGCTCCGGCGGGCAGTAGGCGCAACAGCGCGGCCTCGTCGTCCCAGCTGGCAAAGTTCAGCGTGGCGTCGAAGCTGGCGGCCAGCGCGGACAGCGGTGTGACATGGCGATCGAACGCCTCCAGCGCGCCGGCGCGCCGGCAGGCGTCGAGCCCCGTGTCGCCGGCGACCGCCGTGACGTGCGCCCCCATTACATGCAACAGGCGCAATGCGATCAGGCCCAGGCCGCCCGAGGCGCCATGCACCAGTACCCGGCGGCCGGCGGCCGTTCCGGTCGTGATGCCGGCGCCGGCCAGGGCGCGCCAGACGGTGAGGAAGTTGTACGGCAGCGCGGCCAGATGGGCGGCCGCCATGCCGGGCGGCTGGCGTATCGCGTGGCGGCCGTCGACCAGCACATGGCTGGCGTGGCTGCCGCGGCTGTCCGGCGGCCTGGCGCCGAACACGGCATCGCCTTCCCGCCAGTCCTGTACGCCGGCTCCGACCGCGCAGACGCTGCCGGCGTAGTCATTGCCCAGCACCAGCGGCAGGCGGGCCGCGCCCAGCAGCGACAGCAGGCCGCGGCCGTAGCCGGCGCGGCGCCGGACATCGATGGGATTCACCGAGGCCGCTTCGACCCGCACCACGATCTGGCCGCGGCCGGGACGCGGCAGCGGCAGCTCGCGCAGCTGCAACTGCCCGGCGTCGCCGAAGCGGTCGATGACGGCGGCTACGCAAGGTTCATTCATGGCGCGACGATCCGGTTGCGCTGTTCGCCCAGATCGAGGCGGCCGTCATCGGTGCGGATCGAGACGGTCACCACGTCGCTGGGCTGTAGATAGGCCGGGTTGCGTTGGCCTTTGCGGATGAACAGGCGCCACTTGGTCGCGTCCGACAGTAGATGGCGCATGATCCACATGACCAGCTTGCCCGGCGCGCGCGCGGCGCAACCGGCCGGCGTGCCGGTGGCAATCAGGTCGCCCGGCTGCATGTCGTGCAGGGCTGACAGTTCCGTGAGTGTCTGGTGCGGCTTGAAGATCATGTCGCCGGCGTAGCCGTCCTGGCGCGGCTGGCCATTCACCTGCAGCCGCAGGCGCAGCTCCGGCCAGCGGCGCCACTCCGCCGGCGTGAGCAGCAGAAGGAAGGGGCCGGCCGGGCCGAAGCCCCGGTAGCTCTTGCCCTTGTAGAACTGGGCCTGCGGCAGTTGCACGTCGCGCGCCGACAAATCATTGATGATGGTGACGCCCGCCAGCCACTCGTGCAGCTCGTTTTCCCCTACCGTTACAGGCGCCGTCAGCGGGCGGCGCATCACCAATCCGAGTTCGACCTCGTAGTCCAGCAAGCTCACATGGGCCGGCCGCACCACGTCGGCCCGGGCCGACGTCAGGCACGAGGGCGCCTTGGTGAACAGGGTATTGAATGAAATATGGTCGGGATTCATGCCCGATTCGCGCACGTGGCTGGCGTAGTTGATGCCCTGGCAGACGAACTGGCGGTCGTCGGTGACCGGCGACAGCAGCTGCAGCTCGTCCAGGCTCAAGCTGGCCTGGGCCGCTGTGCTGGCCCAGGCTTCGTCGATGCCTACGCCGACGAAGTCGGCGGTGCTGGCGTAGCTGCGCGACAGCGGCGCGACGCGGCGGTCATGGACGACGCCCCATGCGGGTTTTCGGTCCTTCAGGTAACGGACGACTTGAACTGCCATATGATCTCCTAGGGAGTGAGGTGGTGAGAGGGTTAGAGCCAGGGGCGCGCTGCGCTCATCGCCTGACCGAGCAGCTTGAGGCGGGCCAGCGACAGGCGGCCCTGGCGCAGCAGGCGCACGATCTTGAGCACGGTGCCCAGGTCCTTTTTGACGCCCATCGAAGCCGGCACGTCGTGGCCCCAGGCCCAGATGCCGGACAGCTCGAGCGGCACGTAGTGGGTTTCGTGGCTGGCGGTGAAGACGTCGCCATCGGTGTAGTGCTCGAATTCCATGCCATCGGGGTCGCACCAGTAGTCGAATAGCTGGCTGCCCAGCACGTGCCGGCCGATGCCCCACAGGTGGCGGTGTCCATTGGCGCGCAGCACGTTCTGTCCCTGGCCGAGCGCGTCGAGGTCTACCACCTCGTAGGCGCTGTGCTCGTACTTTTCTTCAATCCCGCCGGCCAGCACGAAACAGTGGTGGTCGGCCGGCGTATCGCCCAGGTCGAGCCGGAAGAAGGCCAGATTGGACGAGCCGTCGGCCAGGTATTGGACGTCGGTGGGAATCAGGCCGAGGTGGCGCATATACCACTCCGCCATCACGGCGAAGTCCACCGTTTGCACGACCACGTGTCCCAGCCGGGCGACGGCGGCCGGCTCCAGCGGTGGCCGCACCGTGCGATTCACGCGCCGCAGCTGAGCGTAGCAATTGGTGTCCGCGTTCAGCGGCGCGCGCAGCGGCAGGGGGGCGAGCGCGCGCTGGCCGGTGACCAGCCACAGCACGCTACCGGCCGGATCGGTCAGCTCGACCCCGGCGCCGCCGCCGGGAATCTCACCGGGCGCCAGACGGCGCGCGCCGGCCCGCGCCTCCAGCAGGGCCAGCTCGGCCTCGCCGGCCACGGTGAAAGCGGCACCAAGGTAGCGCGCGCGCCGGCCGCGCCGCGCCATATAGATGCAGGGCTGCTGTCCGCTGCCGCGCATCAGCAGGTGTTGCTCGTTGCGCTCGACCGTATGCAGGCCGAAATCGGCCAGGAAGGTTTCGCAGGCAATCAGGTCGGGCTTTTCGAACATCAGGAAGGCCAGCGACTGCGCCTTCAGCAACGGTGTGGGACGGGCCAAGGCTTGAACGCCGGATGGCAGCGCACTGACGGGGTAGGCGTGCGGCGTGCGCAGCACGCCTTTGGCTGGGTGATTCATATAAGGTCTCCGGTCTCTGGCCAGCCTTTGCGGGCGGCCGTTTGTATTTGATGGTGACGATATCGTCATAATGACTAGCATGTCAATAACAATTTGCGTACAATGGCCGCAGAAAGTCGAGAATGAATACAGAAGACACACCGAATCACCGCACCCGCGTAGCCGCCCGCCGGCGCGCCACGACCCGCGCCAGGCTGCTCGAAAGCGCCTTGCTGGTCTTTGCGCAGAAGGGGCCGCACGCAGTCATCGAGGACGTCATCGCGCAAGCGGGCATGGCGCGGGGCTCCTTTTACAATTACTTTCGGACCAACGATGAGTTGCTGAGCGAAGTGGCCAGTGAAATCAACAACGAACTGTTGCGCGCCATCGACCCGGTGGTGCAGCGCAGCGACGACCCGGCCGAGCGCATCGCCTGCGGCGCCCGGCTGCTGCTGCACGCCGTGATGCGCTTTCCCCTGTTCGGCACTTTCATGGCGCGCTTGCCGTTCCCGACCGCCAACAGCAGCCTGCTGGGCCTGCGCTTTATGGCGCGCGATGTAGCGCTTGGAATCGCCACCAAACGATTCCACGACATCAACCAGCGGGTGGCTGCCGACCTGGTCATCGGGGTGGTGTTGAGTGCGGCCTACGCCGCAGCGCGCGAGCCGGTGGACGGCAACCCCGATGCCAGCGTGCGTGCGCTGTTGCGCGCCCTCGGTTTGGCGCGGCGCGAGGCAACCCGGCTGGCGGCGTTGCCGCTGCCGGACTTCGAACTGCCGGTTGGCTCGCTGCTGCGCCGCACCCAGGTTTTCCCCGGCTAAGCGACGGTGGATCTGATATGATCGCCTCGCTCCAATCCACACTGACCCGACACTGAATGAACATGCCCGCCACCGCCAAATCTCCCTCCGACCACCGCCCCCGCGTTGCCGCCGAGCGGCGCGAGCGCATGCGTAGGCGCCTGATTGAAAGCGCCATGATCGTGTTTGCCGAGAAGGGCGTCGGCGCCAGCGTCATTCCCGAGGTGGTGGCGGCAGCCGAGGTGTCGCAGGGTTCGTTCTATAACTACTTCCGTACCAACGACGATTTACTTGCCGCCGTCAGCGCTGAGTTGAGCGCCGAGATGATTCAGCTGATCGAGCCGGCCGTTGGCGACATCGCCGATCCGGCGTTGCGTGTGGCCACTGGCATGCGCTACTACCTGCACCTGGCCCGTTCGCAGCGCCTGCTGGCGCGCTTCCTGGCGGCAGGAGGACTGCGCCTGTTGACTCATCAGGGCGAGGTGTTCCGCTATTTGCCGGCCGACTTGGAGGAGGGGCAGCAAAAAGGCAGCTTCGCCCCGGTGCCGCTGGACATTGTGCTCGACGTCGCTGCGGGCGCCGCGCTGGTGGCGATAGACCGCATGGCGCGTGGCCGCGTCGCCAAGGACTACCCCGAGAAAATGGTCGCTGCCGTGCTGCGCACGCTGGGTATGACGGTCGAGCAGACCGAGCGCGTTACGGCGCCGGTCCTGCGTAAGCTGGTGCCGGCCGCCGATTCCCTGCTGGCACGCGCACAGGCCCGCGCCAAGGCGCAGGAAAGCGCGAGCTAAATCAGCACGGCCCCGCTGGGGGCGCCCCCTGGTAGTTACTACCGCGTTGGATAATTGCGCCACCCGTCCGGGCGGCACAACGGTCCGGCCGCGACCTGGTGCGCGCCTGCGCCTTTCCGTTCCCGTCTCTTTTCCCTTCTGGTTTGCTCCGCGCCAGCGCCGTACGTCGCCCGCCGGTCAGTGTACGCCCTACGCAATGGTGTTCCTTCGTCGCATCTTTTTTTCATTATGCATAGATCGTCATAATGACAAATACGTCGTTATGGTATATAGTGGGCTTATCTGACCTTAGGAGGACATTTCAGTGAACGTGAACTATCGAACGGTAGCCCTTGCCATCAGCGCAGCGAGCCTCCTGGCCGGCTGCTCTCGCGCGCCAGTCGCCGAGCACGAAGAGGTGCGCGCGGTGCGCACCATGATCGCCGGCCAAGTCAATGGCACGGTGGGCGCCAATTATTCGGGTGAAATTCGCGCCCGTTACGAGAGCCAGCTGGGCTTCCGCGTCGGCGGCAAGATCACGGCCCGCCTGGTGGAGGTGGGTAGCCATGTCAAACGCGGCCAGCCGCTGCTGCAACTGGACGCGGCGCAGGAAAGCCTGCTGTTGATGGCGGCCGGCGCTGATGCTGACGCGGCCCAGAGCCGCGTGGCCCAAGCCAAGGTGGACGTGGCCCGCACCGAGCAGCTGCTGGCGCGCCAGTTTGCCTCGCAAGCGGAGCTGGACCACCAGCGCCTGGCGCTGCAACAGGCCGAGGCGCAACTACGTTCGGCCCAGGCGCACCAGCAGCTGAATGTCAACCAACGCGGTTACACCACCCTGGTGGCCGACCGCGACGGCGTGGTCAGCGCGCTGCAGGCGGAGGCCGGGCAGGTGGTGGCGTCCGGCCAGCCGGTGGTCACGCTGGCGGCCGACGGCGAACGCGAGGTGGCGATCAGCGTTCCCGAGTCGCGCATCGACGAGTTGCGCCAGGCGCGCGACCTGCAGGTGTCGGTCTGGGCGCACCCGGGCCAGAGCTGGCATGGCGCCTTGCGCGAGCTGGCGCCGGACACCGATAGTGTCACGCGCACGTATTCGGCGCGCATCACGATCGAACAGCCCGACCCGGCGCTGCTGCGGCTGGGCATGACGGCCTCGGTATTCGCGCCCGACGTCGACGGCCAGCGCGCCATCCGCCTGCCGCTGACGGCCATCGTCGACGGCGACGGCAAGCGTCAGGTGTGGGTGGTCGACCTGAAGACGCGGCGGGTGGCGGCGCGCGAAGTGCAGCTGGGCAGCGCGCAAAACGACAGCGTGCTGGTGACCGCCGGCCTGAGCGGTGGTGAGACGGTGGTGACGGCCGGCGTGCACTTGCTGCAACCGCATCAGCTGGTAAGCGTCACGGGAGGTGCTAAATGAAGGGCATCAATCTATCCGAATGGTCGCTCAAGCATCCGCAGATGATAGCTTTTCTGCTGATGCTGCTGACGGTGGCCGGCATCCTGGCCTACAACAGCCTGGGCCAGAAGGAGGACCCCGAGTTCACCATCAAGACCATGGTGGTGCAGACCTACTGGCCGGGCAGTTCGGCGCAGCAGATGGCCGACCAGGTGACCGACCTGATGGAGCGCAAGTTGCAGGGGGTGGCCGAGATCGACTACATGTCGACTTATGTGAAGCCGGGCGAGACCCAGATCAAGATCAACCTGCGCGAGGCGGTGCCGCCGGCGCGCGTGCCGGACGTCTGGTACCAGGTGCGCAAGAAGCTGGGCGACATCCACCAGAGCCTGCCGCAGGGCGCGCAGGGGCCGTTCTTCAACGACGAGTTCGGCGACACCTTCGGCAATATGTACGCGATCACCGGTGACGGCTTTGACTACGCCGACCTGCGCAAGATGGCTGACGCGGCGCGCAACGAATTCCTGCGCGTGTCCGACGTCAACAAGGTCGACGTGCTGGGCAAGCAGGAAGAGAAGATTTATGTCGAGATGTCGAACGCCAAGCTGGCCTCGTTGGGCCTGGACCCGGCGCTGATCGCGGCCACGCTGGCCCAGACCAACGCGGTGGCCGCCGCCGGCACGGTGCAGACCAGCACCGAGCAGGTGCGCCTGACCGTCAGCGGCGAGTTCGACTCGGTGGAGAACATCCGCGCCATCGGCATCCGCGCCGGCCAGCGCACCTTCCGCCTAGGCGACATCGCCGAGGTGCGGCGCGGCTTCGTTGAGCCGGCCGTGGCGCGCATGCGCTTCAACGGCCAGCCAGCACTGGGCTTGGCCGTCAGCATGCGCAAGGGCGGCGACGTGATCCATCTCGGCCAGCAACTCGACGAGACGGTCAAGCGCATCCAGGCCAGCCTGCCGGTGGGCGTGCAGCTGCACGCCGTTAGCGACCAGCCGCGCGTGGTGGAGCACTCGGTGCATGAGTTCAAGAAAAGCCTGGCCGAGGCGGTGGCCATCGTGCTGGCGGTGAGCTTCTTCTCGCTGGGCGTGCGCACCGGGCTGGTGGTGGCGCTGTGCATCCCGCTGGTGCTGGCCATGACCTTCCTGGCCATGTACATCATGGGCATCGACCTGCAGCGCATTTCGCTGGGCGCGCTGATCATCGCCCTGGGCCTGCTGGTGGACGACGCCATCATCGCGGTGGAAATGATGGCCCTCAAGCTCGAGCAGGGCTGGGACAAATACCGCGCCGCGACCTACGCCTACACGGCCACGGCCTTCCCCATGCTGACCGGCACGCTGATCACCGCCGCCGGCTTCCTGCCGGTGGGCTTCGCCCAATCGGGCACCGGCGAATACGTGTACTCGCTGTTCCAGGTGGTGGGCATTGCGTTGATCCTGTCATGGGTGGTGGCGGTGCTGTTCACGCCGTATATCGGTTTCAAGCTGCTCAAGGAGGAGCCGCATGCCCACCACGACGAGGACGCGGTTTACCAGCGCGGCTTCTACGTCAAATTCCGCCACCTGGTCGACTTCTGCCTGCGCCACCGCGGCTGGGTGATCGCCGTCACGCTGGCCGCCTTCGCCGGCTCGCTGCTGCTGTTCAAGGTGGTGCCGCAGCAATTCTTCCCGGCCTCCGATCGCGGCGAGTTGATGGTGGACCTGTGGATGCCCTCGGCCGCCACCTTCGAGGCCAGCGAGCGCGAGGTGCGCGAACTGGAGCGGCTGCTCAAGGGCGACCCGGATATCGAGGCCGTGACCAGCTTCGTGGGCGATGGCGCGCCGCGCTTCTACCTGCCGCTGGACGTGCAGACGCCCAACTTGAACCTGGGCGAGATGATGGTCATGACCAAGGGCGGCGAGGCGCGCGAGCGCGCGGTCATCAAGCTGCGCAAGCTGTTCGACGAGCGCTTCGCCAACGTGCGCGGCCGCGTCAACCGCCTGGAGAACGGGCCGCCGGTGGGCTATCCGGTGCAGTTCCGGGTATATGGCAACGAAGCGGCCAAGGTGCGCCAGATCGCGGCCAAGGTCGGCGCCATCGTGCGCGCCAATCCGCACGTGCGCGCCGTGAACGAAGACTGGGGCGACCGCGTCAAGCGGGTGCGCGTCGACGTCGACCAGGACAAGGCGCGCGATCTGGGCGTCAGCTCGGTGCAGATCAAGGCCGCACTGGAAGCGTCGCTGTCGGGCACCCCGATCACCCAGTACCGCGAGGACGACCAGGCCATCGCCGTGATGGCGCGCCTGGTGGCCACCGAGCGCACCGACCTGAACAACCTGAAGGACGCCAAGATTTATCTGCGCGACGGCAAGTTCGTGCCGGTGTCGCAAGTGGCGCGCCTGACGCTGGACAGCGAGGAGAGCGAGCTGTGGCGCCGCAACCGCATCCCGACCCTGACCGTGCGGGCCGACATCGAGGGCGCGCAGGCGCCGGACGTGACGGGGGCGCTGTGGCCGCAGCTGGAGGCGCTGAACAAGGATCTGCCGATGGGCTACGGCATCGAAGTGGGCGGCGCCGCCGAGTCCAGCGCCAAGGCCCAGCGTTCGGTGTTCGCCGTGATGCCGGTCACCCTGATCGTGGTGCTGGTGCTGCTGATGATCCAGCTGCAGGACATGAAGAAGATGATGCTGGTGCTGCTGACAGCGCCGCTGGGCCTGATCGGCGTGGCCCTGATCATGGCGGCGTTCCGGATTCCCTTCGGCTTCGTGGCCATGCTGGGCGTGATCGCGCTGGCCGGCATGATCATCCGTAATTCGGTGATTCTGGTGGTGCAGATCGACCACGACCTGGAGCAGGGCGTGCCTTTGTGGACCGCGATCGTCGAGTCGGCGGTGCGCCGCTTACGGCCTATCGTGCTGACCGCGCTGGCCGCCATTTTGGCGATGGTGCCGCTGACCGAATCGGTCTTTTGGGGGCCGATGGCCTGGGCCATCATGGGCGGTCTGGCCGTAGCGACCCTGCTGACCCTAATCTTTTTGCCGGCCTTGTACGCCGCCTGCTACCGCGCGCAGCGTCCGGCTGCCGCCTGAGGAGAATAAAGCAATGAATACCAAGCTTACCAAGCCGGCCGCTATCGGCCTGCTATTGGCTCTGCATGGCGGCTGGGCCGGCGCCATGGACGTGGCGGAGGCCTACCGCCAGTCGCTGAACTATGATCCGACCAGCCTGGCGGCCGACCAGGCTCTGTCCGCCGGGCGCGAAAAGACGTTGCAGGGCGACGCCCTGCTGCGGCCGCAGGTCAGCCTGCAGGCCGGCATGAACCGCATCCACGACCACGAGAACGGTGAGCTGCCGGCGCCCGTGTCGGAGCTGCTGTCGGCCAATAGCACGGGCACGGCGCGTCAAGCCACGCTGCAATTGGTGCAGCCGCTGTACGACCGCGCTGCGCAGGCCAACCGCCGCCAACTGCACGAACAAACCGCCATGGCCCAGACCCGCTTTGCGGCATCGCGCCAGGACCAGGCGCTGCGCGTGGCGGAAACCTACTTTGGCGTACTGCTGGCGGAGGAAACGCTGCGCGTCGTACGTAGCGAATTGGCGGCGGTACGTCAGCAACGCGACCGCGCCCAAGCCCGCTTCGACGTCGGCCAGGACCACATCACCGACCTGCGCGAAGCCCAGGCGCGCCTGGACGCGGTGGCTACCCGGGAAGTGGCCGCGCAATCCATGCTGGAGCTGCGCCAGGCGCAGTTTCGCGAAACGACGGGTGTGGCACCGGACCGATTGGCCCCGCTGGCCCAGGTCTTCGTGCCGCGCTTGCCGGAGCCGGCGGCTTTGGCTGCCTGGCAGAGCATAGGCGAAAGCCACAGCACGGCAGTCATGGCGAAACAGTCCGAACTGGAAATGGCCAACGCCGAGCTGTCCAAGCACCGCCTGTCCAGCCGTGCGACCGTGGACCTGGTCGCCAGTTATGGTGCCAAAAACCAGAGCGGCAATCTATCGCAGCTACTGGCGCCGAGCGGCGAGCGGACGGGCACCGTTGGACTGGTGTTGAACGTGCCGCTGTATGCGGGTGGTGGCCTCGATTCACGCCAGCGCGAAGCGGTGGCCCTGCTTGGCCAGGCCGAACAGGAGCTGGCGGCGGCCCGCCGCGACGTGCGCTTACAGGTGCAGGAAGGCTATCTGGCGGTCACCACCGGCGTGTCGCGCGTCGCCGCGCTGGAGCAGGCGCTGGTGTCGGCGCGTAGCGCGCTGGAAGCGACCAGCCAGGGGCGCGATGTCGGCACCCGCACCGCACTGGACGTATTGGATGCGCAGCAGCGGCTCTTTTCGGCCGAGCTGGAACTGATGCAGGGCAGGGTCGACTATCTGTTGGGCCGCTTGCGCTTGACGGCCGCGGCCGGCGACCTGAACGAGGATAGCTTGCGCATGTTGGATCTGTGGCTGGACGGCGGCCACGGCTAGGGCGGTGGCGGACGGCGCTGGGCGCTGGCCGGCCGGAATCATTGCACTGGGGGGGATGACAAATGGATCGTTCTAAAGCACGTGGCATGCGTTTGCCGGTAGGCGCATTCACTGCGGCCGCACAAGTCAAGCAGAAACAGGGCGTGTTCAGGGAACGTGTCGAACGGCAAACAGCGGACTTTCGCGCCGCCATCGATTTCTACCGGATCGACATAAGCGCGGAAGCGCGCAATGCGCCGGAAGTCAGCCAGGAATTTCCGCGGCCCGTTTCCAGCCGATAGCTGGCGCCTTCCGGGCAATCCTGACTATGCAGCGACGGTATAGGCCGATACCAGTACCGAAAGGCGGGCGTTGCGCCGGCCGTGGAAAATTAACACCGATTAAGGAACTATCATGCGTCAAAACCTGCCCGTGAGCTCGGTCGAATTCCTATTGGATGAGGGCAAACCCATTGTCGCCAAGACTGACCTGCACGGCAACATCGTGTACGTCAACCCCTACTTTGTCGAGGTCAGCGGCTATAGCGAGCAGGAACTGCTCGGCGCGCCGCACAATATTGTGCGCCATCCCGATATGCCGTCGGCCGCGTTTGCCGACCTGTGGGCGACACTCCAGTCGGGATTGCCGTGGAGCGGTCTGCTCAAGAACCGTCGCAAGAACGGCGATTTCTACTGGGTCGAGGCCAGCATCACGCCGGTGCTGGAGAACGGCAAGGCGGTCGGCTATGTCTCTGTGCGCACCAGGCCGGCGCGGGCGCAGGTGCAGGCGGCGGCCGCCGCCTACCGCAGTATCGCCGCGGGCAATCCGGGACGCCTGACGATACGCCAGGGCCAGGTGCAGCGCAGCGATTGGCGCGGCCTGTGGCCGGCCGTGAAGAACCTCTCGACCGAAGGCCGCGCGATCGTCGCGCTGGCCACCATCTGCGCCATGCTGCTGGGCGGCGGCGGGGCCGGCGCCCTGTTGCTTGGCGGGCGGCAGGGGGCCTGGTTTGCGGCCGGCGGCGTCTTCGGGGCGATTTTGATCGGCGCGCTGTGGCATGGGCTGCAGGCCTCGTTCGTCAGGCCGCTGCGCGACGCGATCAGGGCCGTGCGCACCATCGCCAGCGGCGAGCTGGGCGGCAAGCTGGACACACGCCGTCACGACGATGTCGGCCAGCTGCTGCGCGCGACGCAGCAAATGAATTTGAATCTTGCGGCGATCATCGGTGACGTGCACACCAATGTTGACAGCATCCGCGCCGCGACACGGGATATCTCCACCGGCAATGCCGATCTGGCTAGCCGCACGGCTTCGCAGGCGGCCAGTCTGGAAGAGTCGGCCGCCAGCGTCGAACGGCTGACAGGCACGGTGCGCCAGACAGCCGAAAATGCTCAGGTCGCCAGCCAGTTAATGGCCCAGGCTGCCGCAGTGGCGCTCAAGGGAGGCGAGGCGGTCGGCCGCATGGGCGTCACCATGAACGACATCAGCCAGGCTGGACGGCGCATCGAGGAGATGATCTCGCTAATTGACGGCATCGCTTTCCAGACCAATATCCTGGCGCTGAACGCAGCGGTCGAGGCGGCGCGCGCCGGCGAGCAGGGCAGGGGGTTTGCGGTGGTCGCGGCGGAGGTGCGCCAGCTGGCGCAGCGCTCCACGGCTGCGGCCAAGGAAATCAAGGCGCAATTGGGCGATACGGTCAACAAGGTGGCCATCGGCAACCAGCTGGTGTCGGAAGCCGGCCAAACCGCAAACGAGATCGTTGGCGCGGTAGAGCACGTTGCAGGACTGATGCGCGAGATTGCCGTCGCCAGCAGCGAACAAAGCGCCGGTATTGAGCAGGTGAACCGAGCAATGGAGGCAATGGACGAGCGCACCCGGCAGAACGCCGCGCTGGTGGAACAGTCAGCCATCGCGGCGACCAATCTGCATGACCAGGCCGGCCGACTGACGCAGGCAATCAGCTTGTTCACGCTGGCCCGCCCTGCGGCCCGGGCGCCAGCATCACGCCCGGCGCTGCGGCACCTGCGTTGATATCGGCCGCCCAGGCCTCAGGGCGCTGCCAGCAAATACACGGCGACGCGCGTCTTGGGGGCAACAACAGACAATTTCCCTAGATAGAAAGATCGCCATGCAATCCCAGTCCTCCATCGCCGGTGTCCAGGCGCCTGCCGACCTGTACCGGGAGCTCAGTAGGCTGGCGCGACTGGCCGGCGAAGTGTTGGACGCCAGCGCCGCTCTGCTCATCCACGTCCAGGACCTGGTGCGCGTAGGCATCGAAGACAGTTGCCGCGTCAGTGCATCGCTCAGTTCGATTCAACAGCGCCTGGAGGCCGATCTCGCATTATCCGATGAACCGTCGGTGTCGGTTGACGAATTGAGCGCCGCCACGGACGCCGCGCGCCAGCTCATGCTGAGGTCGGCCGAGACGGTGCTGCGCGTGCGCTTGCTGATCGGCCACGAGACGATCTCCGAACGCTATCACTGGCGTACCAAACCGTCTAACCTGACGATGAGACAGCTGCACTCCCGCCTCGATGAGCTGGTCGAATGGGTCACCCAGGCGGCCGTTTCTTTTCCGTTCGCCCAGCACGAAATCCAGAAGATGGGGCGCGGATTGCTGACGATGCGCAATGTGGCCCACCACCACCTATCGCTGGCCGACGATGCCAGGCAGGCGGCAGAGATATTGCAAAGTCAGGCCAGTAAATTCGCGCGCGCGATGGAGGGCGCTTGAACCGGCCCGCCCCGCGCAACGCTGCGCACCTGTCGCGCGCCTTGCTGGCGGCCTGCCTGGGGCTGCTGCTGGGCGCCTGCTCGACAGCGCGGCCGTGGATCAATCAGCCGATACGTCCCGATTCGCCGGCGGCGGCCTCGCAAGTGCGGCCGGCCGACGATGGCCGCTCGCCCTCCATCATCGGCGCCGTCACGCTGTCCGGCGGCGGCGCGCGCGCGGCCGCCTTCGGTCTGGGCGTGCTGAAAGAGCTAAAGGCCACCGGCTTCGACTGGCAAGGGCGGCACACCACGCTGATGGATGAAATGGGGCTGGTCAGCGGCGTGTCCGGTGGCAGCGTGCTGGCTTCGTACTACGTGGCCTTCGGCGACGAGACCTTCACCCGCTTCGAGCCGGATTTCCTGATGCAGGATTTCCAGGCCGGGCTGATCGCTCAGGCCTTCTCGCCCCGCTCCCTATACCGTATCGGCTCGCCCTGGTATGGCCGCAGCGACGTGCTGGCCGAGAAGCTGGACAAGCTGTACCGTGGCAAGACCTTTGCCGATTTGCCGGCGCGGCGCGGCGGGCCTCGGCTGCTGATCACCGCCACCGACCTGACCACCGGCGCGCCGTTCGAGTTCACGCCGGAACAGTTCGCCCTGATCTGCTCGGACCTGAATGGCGTGCCGCTGTCCTTTGCCGTGGCCGCGTCCTCCTCCGTGCCGCTGCTGCTCAGCCCCGTCACTGTGCGCAACTACGCGGGTAGCTGCCCGCAGTCGCTGCAAGTGGCTGCCGCCGCGCGTGGCGAGGACAATCTGCAGGCGCGCCTGCTGCATGCCAGCGCGCAAAGCTACCTCGATTCCGAGGAACGTCCCTACCTGCATCTGGTGGACGGCGGCCTGATCGACAACCTCGGCGTGCGCGGCCTGCTGGTGCGGGCGGTGGCCGGGGGCTCGCTGGACGCCAGCTTCCAGCATTTGCCGCACGGTTCGGTGCACAAAATCGTGCTGGTCAGCGTCAATTCGGAGCGCGACATCGGTGAGCGCATCGACCGCAGCGACCAGGTGCCGGGCACGGGCCAAGTGCTCAATTCGCTGGTGTTCGGTGCCGGCTCCCGTGCCACCGGCGAGACGCTCGCTGCGATGAGCGACAACTCCCAGCGCTGGCGCCAGGAACTGGAGGCCGTGCGCGGCAAGGAGGACAGCCCGTTCGCGGCGGACGCCGAAATCCACATCATCAGCGTCAGCCTGCGCGATGTGAAGGATGCGTCTATCCGCGCCACTCTGTTGCAAGTGCCCACAGCGTTGACCATCGTGCCATGGCAGGTGAGCCAGCTACAGGAGGCGGGGCGCGCGGCCTTGCGGGCCTCTCCCGAATACCAGCGTCTGCGCGCCAGCTTGCAAGCGGCGCCGGCAGCCGGCGCGGCGCCGTAGATGCGCTATTGTGATTTCCAGCTCAGCCGATTACGTCGCCATGTCCGCCAGCCCTACCACCTCCGAGCAGCCTGGCCTGCCCGGGAACAAATGGCAACGGCGCAAGGACGCGCGTCCCTGTGAACTGCTCGCGGCCGCGCTAGCTCTGTTTGTCGAGCGTGGCTACGCCGCCACGCGGCTGCAGGATATCGCCGCCCGGGCCGGCGTGACCAAGGGTACGATCTATCGGTATTTTAGGAATAAGGACGAGTTGTTCAACGCGGTGGTGCGCGAGCATGTCCAGTTCCTGGCGGCTGAAATAGACGCCGTTTCAGTCTCCGTCTGCAGCGCCGGTTGCGACAGCAGTGATCGCTTACGCAAAGTGATCAAGGCATGGTGGCGGCAGGTGAGCGGGGAACGCACTTACGGTTTGCTGGCGCTGATGATAGCTGAGGGCGGAAATTTCCCTCAGCTGGCACGCTATTGCCATGAGCAAGCCGTGGAGCGCTACCGGACGACCACTTCCGAGATTCTGAAGCTCGCGGTGGCAAAGGGGGAATTTCGTCCTGTCGATACAGCGAGCACCAGCCAACTCCTGATCACCCCCGTACTCGCGCTGCTGGTGGGCAAGTACGCCCATGGTTCTGCTTGCCACGCCCCGTTCGTGGAAGCTGCTTTTCCGGATAATTTCCTGGATTTCATGTTGCGCGGACTGGTCGCAGAGGTCGAAAAATGATGATTTCTGACGCCATGTCCAAAATCAGCTGAATATTCGCGCCTCGACAAGTTCGACGTTACATGATAAAACTGGCAATATGTGAACTATGTTTTCTTGGGACATATTGCGAGGGAGTGGAGTGATGTCTCTTCCAGGCGCGGTTGATCTGGGTACCGACGCAGAAAACGACCTGCATCGATTCTTTTTAAAGTTCCGTCCCACAGAAATTGTTGTAGACATAACTTTGGGCTTGGTGTTTGTTGCACTAAGAGTATGGCCGCTCGTTGTGTTGTTTATGGTGGTCGCCGGCATACATTTTTGCATGATGCTTTGGGGTAATGCCCACCCGGACAAGCTAGCCCCGAGCACGCCTTGGATGTGGTTCGTCATTCTGGCGCAGTTGCTTTTCACCGTCGCGATGGTTGGCGCGGGCGCGGGTTTTCAGTTTTACATGATCGCCTCGCTACCCGTCGTTTTCTGCAATATGCGATGGCCTCTTTCGGTAAAAATTCTCCAGACTACATTAATCGCATTGTTTTACATTGCCTGTGATGTGGTATTTCCGTTGTGGAATCCCGTTTACCCGCTCGATCCTCACACCACCAGCATGCTGCATGAATTGAATGTCATCGGCACCTGTGCGATAACGGCGCTGGTGTCCTACACGGTATATCTGACGATCAAGCAAGCGGAACAAAGGTTGAGGCGTCTGGCTAACACGGATGTACTGACCGGCCTGCTTAATCGCCGCAGGATCACGGAGTCTATTGACAAAGAGCATGCGCGTTGCATGCGCGGGTTCCGACCGCTGTCACTCATTATTTGCGACATTGATTACTTTAAGAAGATTAACGATCGCTACGGACACGACGTAGGCGATCAAGTACTCAAGAGCGTAGGCAAAATCTTCAATACTTTGCGGGGGTACGACAGCGTGGCCCGCTGGGGCGGGGAAGAATTCATCGTGATGCTTCCTGACACGGACCATGTTGTGGCCATGAAAGTGGCGGAACGGTTGAGGATAGGTGTGGAGGAGTCGATCATTATCGTCGACAACGCGCAAATTCCTGTCACGATGACTTTCGGAGTGGCGCAGGTTGAAAAAGACGAACCCTGGCAGTCAGCTCTCGCCCGAGCCGACAAGGCGCTGTATCGCGGCAAAGAGTGCGGGCGGAACCGAGTGATGCCCTATCCATGATGGGTGGGTGTTGTTGAGCATAATCCTTCCATATAGTGGTCGGAATGGCGAGTGCGCGTCGACTTTTATGCAGCTGACGATCTTGCCAAGACAGCTGAGCCAGCTGCACGCAGCGGGGCGCTGCGCGCCTCTTGTGAATACTAGCGTTTGCGAACTAGTCTGCAACAAGAACCGGCAGCCGGCGCAGTGGAACGGGGTAAGCTGGCCATGAGATTAGACGCTAGACTTGGGTAGTATTCCGTTGAGAGCTCACAGCTAGTGGATCGCCAGCGGCGCTGGACGTCTGAGCACCTGCAATGCTACTTTGGACCATGTCTGCGCCGTCGCAACCTCGGACATGCTGACCGCCTGGGCTAGACTACCGGCCTGATAGTGTTGTGAAACTAGTTCTTTAGATAGCGGTCATAAATGGCGCGATCGAACCCAATCTTATGCAGATAGGTCAGGCCAGCATTGAAGTCGTCGCGAACGGATGCATCGCGGAATACCGGCCGATAGTCGTTCGGATTAGCGCGGGTAAATACGTGCTCGTCCAGCGCCGGCATGACGAAGCCCGGGTTGGCCCGCTGATACAGCAGCGTGTAATACCGGAAGATCGCGCGATCGCTCAGAACCACTTCGTAGCGACCTAGCGCAAGGAGCAGTGGCTGGACTGCCTGTTTGTTACGCTCGGAGTAGCCCGGTACGTGGCTGAGCCCCCCAAGCCACTCGGGATAACGCTGCGCTGCACCGACGAAGGCCATGATGCTGTGGCCTTTTAAATCCTCGGGCTTGCTGATGCTTAAGTGGTGCGATTTGAGCGTGTAAAACACATTGTCGTAAAGGACGGGCGGCATGGCATAGTAACCTCCATGCGGCGCCATGTTGATGCCCACGTCCATCATGATGGCATCGACCTTGCCGGCAATGAAGGCAACCGGTATCCGTCCCATCGGCAAAAACTGGGCCCGCAGCACATGGCCGCGATAGGCCAGCGCCGCGCGCACGATCTCAACTTCGATACCGGCGTCGCTGGCGGAGAGGATGTATGGCGGTAGATTGTCGCCGAAAGCCATGCTGATGTCGACTGCGGCGGCACCGCCAGATGCCAGCACCAGCGACAGGGACAGCACCAAATGCGCCTCCGCTCTATTGATTCCTATCCCGTACGGATAAAGGCGCGGAGCAGGCCTCAGTAGCAATCGCCTTCTCGGAGCAAGCCCTACCTTTGCGATAGCAATAGCGGCGCACTTTGAAGACGACATACAATTTCCTTTCTGTAGGCCGGATGGCAGGCAAGACAGTAGCTGCCAGCAATGGTTCAGGCAATCACCCTAATGTTCCCAACTGCGGTGTCTACTGCATTATAATTATCACTTCATAATGACGAACGTGTCAATGAATGATGGGGCGATGCGTCCCGCGCTCTTGTCCTCTAGTCAGTCTCCGTGTGGTCCGAACTTGCACGATCTGTCCGGACGGCGTAGGCTCATCAGCTATGACTGCCTGTTAAGTAAGATACAGTCGGCATCGAGGGCCGGGCCATGAATGGGAAAAACTTCTTCAGCTTGGGGCGCCGACGCGTGGCCAGTCGGGTCCTGGTGTGTGGGTTGCTGATGCTTTTCGTCCCCACCCATGCTCAACAGGCTTGGAATGGCCCCACAGACGGCCCGCCGGGTCAGCGGAACAAACGCATTACCTTTATCTCCTACGACTTCCGTAACAGCGGCATTACCGGCGCGTACCGCGGGCTATTCACGGCGGCAAAGGAACTCGGTTGGCAGCTTCAAGCAGTAGATGGCCGCGGCAATCTGGACGTCATACGCACGGCTTTCGCTCGGGCGGTGGAAGAACGTCGCGACGGCATCGTCATCGGGGGCTTTGAAATCGAGACGCTGCCAGGCGCGCTTCAGTTGGCCAAACAGTCCGGTATCGTATTGGTTGGTTGGCACGCGGCCGCCAATCCGGGGCCGAATAAGGCACTGTTCACCAATGTCAGCAGTGATCCGGACGACGTGGCGCGGCTGGCCTCCGACTTTGTTATTGCTGGTGCGCAAGGGCAAATCGGCGTCGTTATTTTCAGCGACGACCGGTTTGCCATCGCCAACGCAAAGGCTGCGCGTATGGCTCAAATTATCGGTGAATGTGGCAGATGCAAGGTACTGGCGATCGAGAATATCATGATTGAACAGGCGCGCTCTGGTGTGCCGCCGGCGGTCGACAAGCTCAATCGGCTATATGGACGGGCATGGACGCATAACCTGGCGGTGAACGATGCGTATTTCGATGCTATGAATGTGGCCTTGGTGAAACATGGGCGCACCGACATCCGCAACGTTTCCGCAGGCGATGGTTCGACGGTGGCAATCAGCCGCATCGGCTCGGGCATGTCGCAGCAAGTGGCGACCGTGGCCGAACCTAGCGGTTTGCAGGGGTGGCAATTAGCGGACGAACTCAACCGGGCCTTCTCCGGCCGAATGCCCAGCGGTTACGTTAGTCAGGCGATCCTGGTGACCGCACCGCTGTTAGCGTCCGTCAATGGAAACAATATCGAGTTCCGCATCCCTTACCAGCAAGCGTACCGGGCAATCTGGCACGCCAATGCAGTTCTGCCGCATTAGCTGATTCTGTGTTGGCATTGATGGTGAGCGACAACTATGTCGGCCGGTAGACGACAACTATCTTTGCCGGTTTGTCACCTGAAGCCGGTCCGGTGCGGAAGCGGGGCTTACAGTGCTTTCATTCAGCATGGAGCTGGGGAGGCGACGAGTGGCCGGCAAGCGCATTGGAGATCACCAAGTGGGTATCTACAAGAAATTCAGAACCAAGCTCGGTCAGGAAGTCGCGGCGGCCAAGGTCGGCATCAGCGTGCGCTCGGCGCACCGATTGGACAGCACCGATGCGCTGCCGTCCAGCGGGCCACGCGCGCTTGGCGCACCCATGCCACCCCACTGCAACGCGGGCTGGAAATCCATGCGCCCGCGCTACTTGGCTTTTACGGTAACGAGGTGCGCTCTACGTGCCCTTACGATCGCAAGATAATCCTCTTTCAATTGGGCTTGATTCAGATCACCGCGATGCATCTGCTCTTGATCCAGTGGTGCGATTGCTTGGCCGGATGCATCGTTATGGGCGTTTTCTTGTAGAGAGTCGGCGTATGCCATGGCTGTGCTCGATTTAACAGTTGGCGTTGCAAATGCTGCGCAAGGAGAGGGACCAAGGCCTGGTCCGCCTCCCCCATGATTTTTCTGACTTGCCAGATTGGCGTTCAGATGCGTTGCCCCGCAGCCGCTAATACCTGACGACCGGACAGGCTGTCCAGACTAACGGGACCAGCACCAAAGTAAGCGATGTTGAGCAAACCACCGATCAGCATGATGTTCTTGAGGAAATGGATCATCTGATTCTGATCCGCAAAGTCATGGTGAAAGAATACGGCGGTTGCCAGCGTGAACAAGGCCATCAACGGAGCAACCAAGCGTGTGCGGTAGCCGAGCAAGAGCAGGGCGCCGCCACCGGCTTCCATCAGCACCGCGAGCGCCATGCCCAATCCGGCCATCGGCAAGCCTGTGCTGGCGATGTAAGCGATGGTGGCTGTGGGGGCCGCCAGTTTTCCCAGTCCACTCATGATGAAGGGGGCGCCGATGAGGAAACGGCCGATAAAAGGCAGGTATTTGTTGGGTGTGGACATGATGTGCTCCTTAAAGAAAATAAAAAAGAAATGAGAAAATCAAGCTGCATCGACAAGAACAACTTCCGCATCGTCAATTGCCACGACGACGATCTTGGAAACTTCCTCGGCCGCGATGCCTTCACCCGCATCGAGGCGTAATTCGTTGACCAAAACGGCACCGCGCGCCACCACCAGGTAGCCATAGCGGGAAGCGCCGATGTCATATCTGAGGGATGCGCCGCGCGTGACTGTCGCGCCGAGCACGCGCGCATCCGCTTCGATGCGGATCGCCTCCTCGTCGCCGGGCATGCCGCTGGCAAGCGCCACCCAGCGATTGGCCCGTTCGGCCTTGGGGAAGGGCTGCGTGGACCAGCGGGGCTGGACACCGAGGCGGCGCGGGCGCAGCCAGATCTGGAAAATCTTCAACGGCGTTTCGCCGGGGTTGCTCTCCGCGTGACGGATACCGGTGCCGGCAGAAAATGCCTGCACATTGCCCGCCGAAATCTGGCCGCGTCCGCCGGCATTGTCGGCATGTTCGAGCAGCCCCTCCCGAACATAGGTGACGATCTCCATGTCGCGATGGCCGTGCATGGGGAATCCCGTTCCCGGTGCGATTTCGTCGTCGTTCAGGACGATCAGGCTGCCGAGCGGACGATGGGCCGCATTGTTGTAACCATGTAGCGCGAAGTGGTGTTTGGACTTCAACCAGCCCAAGTCGCTTCCTGCGAGTGAGTCACTATTTCTAAGTTGCAGCATGCTGCTCTCCAGGATTTGTAATTACTGTGCATTGCGGAGTGATGAATACAGCATAATCCAACAACAAACCGGGATTAATGGGTTGAAATAGAATGGATCTTTGTCGAAAATAGAAAAATAATGGGATCTCAATGAGGGCGGCTGGCATGACATCGATCAATGATTTAAACAACCTCGTCTTTTTCGCCAAGGTCGTCGATGCCGGCAGCTATTCCGCTGCGGCGGAAGCGCTCGGCATGCAGACATCCAAGCTGAGCCGGCGTATCAGCGCGTTGGAAGCGGAGCTGGGGGTGCGCTTGCTCAACCGCACCACGCGCAAACTTTCGCTGACCGAAATCGGCAAGACCTTCCATGGTCATTGCCTGGCGCTGATTGAGGAGGCGCAGTCGGCAAAAGACGCCGTGCAGCAAACGCTGTCGACGCCGCAGGGACTGATACGCGTCAGTTGTCCCGTCGGCCTTTTGCAAGGCGGCCTGGCCGATATATTCGCCCGGTTTCTTGCCGCCGAGCCGCAGGTCCGCCTCGCGCTCGACGCGACCAACCGCCGCGTCGACGTGGTCGATGAAGGCATCGATATCGCCATCCGCGTCCGGGTACCGCCGCTGGAAGATTCAGACCTCGCCATGCGTGCTTTTGGACCGTCGGAAATGATCCTCGTGGCCAGCCCGCAGCTGCTGCGTCAGCACGGCATGCCCGCCGACCTAGCGGACGTGGCGCGCATGCCCATCGTCGCCATGGGCTATGCCGGCGACAAGGTCAGCTGGCGGTTTCAAGACCAGCAGGGCAAGCCCAGGGAACTGGTACACACGCCACGCCTGCACACGGATGACTTGCTCACATTGCGCTCGGCCGCGCTGCTAGGCATAGGTGTGGCCTACGTGCCCTTGCTGGCGGTGATGGAGGAGTTACAAGCCGGGACGCTGATCAGGGTGCTGCCTCATCTGAGCGCCCGTTCGGGCATCATGCACGCCGTGTTTCCCTCACGGCGAGGAATGATGCCCTCCGTCAGGGCCTTGCTCGATTTCCTGGCAGCCGAGCTGGTCTAGAGTGCCTGGCAACCTTCGATCGGCTCGCAAAAATAAGCAACGGTTGACGATTGTCCATCTGCCGCAAACCCGATATGATCAATTTCCATCTATTATGACGATATCGATTCCCCATGCTGGACGGCGTATCGCTGGATCAACTGCGCACTTTTATCGCTGCCGTCGACGAGGGCAGCTTTTCTGCGGCCGGACGCAAACTGTTTCGGGCGCAGTCGGTCGTCAGCCAGACCATCGGCAACCTTGAAGAGCAGATCGGCGTCGCCTTGTTCGACAGGTCCGGCCGCTATCCAAAACTGACGCCAGCCGGCGTGG